>JGI24132J36420_10000065_pt1 | contig 47218 bp, 39 predicted proteins | sample BarGraNGADG00212_3_FD_36420 | JGI IMG/M metagenome (IMG submission 36420) | reverse complement strand
CATGTTGAGATCGGAGCAAATGTTACAATAGACAGGGCTACAATGGGATCAACAATTATCAGAAAAGGTGTTAAATTGGATAATCTTATACAGATCGGTCATAATGTTGAGGTAGGAGAGAATACAGTGATGGCTGCCCAGACTGGCATCGCAGGATCATCAAAAGTTGGAAAGAACTGTATGTTTGGAGGGCAGGTGGGAATTGCCGGACATTTAAAAGTTGCAGATGGAACAAAAATTGGAGCCCAGGCAGGTATTGCCGGCGATGTAAAAGAAGAGAACACTGCAATTATTGGATCTCCTGCTATTGATTTCAGACTGTTTCTAAAATCATCGGTGATATTCAAAAAGTTACCCGAGATGAAGATGAAGATTGATAGAATTGAAAAAGATATTGAGTCCCTTAAAAAGAAATAATATAACTTGCCGGGCTTATCAGAATAAGTTGTATCAAATGTAGTTAAAGGGAATTTGTTTAGTTTGTTCGATTTTTTTTATTTTTTTTGTACCCTGAATTAAAAATTAATCACCGGAATTGATGAGTGAAAAGCAGAGAACAATTGCAAAGGAAATAAGCCTTAAAGGGAAGGGCTTGCATACAGGGATTGATGTGACTATTACTTTTAAACCCGCTCCTCCAAATCATGGCTATAAATTCTGCCGGACCGATCTGCCGGGGAACCCCATTATTGATGCACTTGCTGAAAATGTGACCGATACTTCAAGAGGTACAACTCTTATGCAGAATAATGCTTCAGTCTCTACGATAGAACATGTGCTGGCAGCTTTTCATGGTCTTAGGGTTGATAATGCACTTATCGAAATGAACGGGCCCGAAGCTCCGATAATGGGTGGAGGCTCTTGGAAATTTGTTGAAGCTATCAAGGAAGCAGGTATTGTTGAATTGAAGGAGGACCGTAATTATTTTATCGTAAAACAAAAGATTGTTTTTTCCGATGAAGAACATGGTGTGGACCTTATTATTTATCCCGATGACCATCTCAGTATAAATGTTCTGATTGACTATAATTCCAGAATTCTTGGTAACCAGTACGCTATCCTTGATTCAATAGATGATTTTGAAGAAAAAATCAGCAGGAGCCGCACATTTGTCTTTTTTCATGAACTTGAACCTCTTTTTAATAAGGGCCTGATAAAAGGTGGTGACCTCGATAATGCCATTGTCATTCTTGAAAAAGAAGTAGAACAGTCTGAGATAGACCGCATTGCTAAATTATTCAACAGGCCGGGTATCAATTCTCATACTGCCGGAATACTGAATAATACCGAGTTGAGATTTCCCAACGAGCCTGCCCGCCATAAATTACTCGATATTGTGGGCGATCTGGCGCTTGTTGGCCACCCGATAAAGGGTAAAGTTGTTGCAACACGTCCGGGTCATTACGCCAATACACGTTTGGCAAAGCTTATGAGACAGGAGATGAAGAAAGCTTCCTCAAAGCACAAAATTCCGGTTTATGATCCTAACCAGCCCCCGGTATACACCCTTGAAGAAATAAAAAGCCGGTTACCTCACCGGTACCCTTTTCTGCTGGTTGATAAGGTAATTTCTCTGGATGAAAACTCAATAATAGGCTTAAAGAATGTTACTTTTAATGAGTTCTTTTTCCAGGGGCATTTTCCTGAAGAACCCGTAATGCCGGGGGTTTTACTTGTCGAAGCTCTGGCTCAGACAGGTGGTTTGCTTGTACTGAGCAGTGTTGAGGAACCGGAGAAATATTCAACCTATTTTCTTAAAATTGATAAACTTAAATTCAAGCATAAGGTTGTTCCGGGAGATACTGTTCTGCTCAGAATGGAACTTATTGAACCGATGAGAAGAGGTATAGTTACAATGTTCGGGCAGGCATTTGTCGGAAATAATCTTGTCGTTGAAGGTGAAATGACTGCTCAGGTAGTAAAAAATAAATAGAAATGATCTCAAAATTAGCTTATATCCATCCCGATGCACAAATCGGAAAGAATGTCACGGTTGATCCTTTTGCATACATAGCCGGGAACGTTGTTGTGGGCGACGAAACATGGGTGGGTCCAAATGCTACTATACTGGATGGAGCAAGAATTGGAAAAAGTTGCAAGATATTTCCTACAGCCGTTGTATCCGGTATTCCTCAGGATCTTAAATTCAGGGGAGAAGAGACCACCGCTGAATTAGGTGACAGGACTACGGTAAGAGAGGGTGTAACTGTGAATCGCGGGACTGCTGCGGTGGGAAAGACCATTGTTGGAAACGATTGCCTTCTNATGGCATATGCACATGTCGGGCATGATTGTGCTATCGGCAACAACTGTATCATCGGCAACTCTTCGGGTCTTGCCGGTGAAGTAAAGATAGAAGAGTGGGCTATTCTCAGCGGAGGAACGCTGGTTCATCAGTTTACACGCATAGGTGCACATGTGATTATTGGAGGTGGTTCAAAAGTGAGAACTGACGTTCCCCCGTTTATAAAAGCCGACAGGGATCCGCTCTCATATATGGGATTAAACTCAGTAGGCCTTACCCGCCGGGGATTCGAAAAGGAAAGAATTGATGAGATTCACAATATCTACAGGGCTATTTATCAGAAAGGTATGAATATTTCACAGGCACTGGATTATGTGGAAAAGGAATTTAAACCATCATCTGACAGGGATTATATCCTTGATTTTATCAGAAGATCTGCGCGAGGAATTATCAGGGCCAGATAGATCATCATTTATTCGTGGATTCCCCAACCCCGGGCTTTTAATTCAACTTCAGACCCGTCATCACCAATAATAAAATTCCCTGAACCCCTGGCAGTTATATGCCCTATCACTTTTACTGAAGATATCTTTTGTACAGTTTCAAATAGTACAGGAGGGACTGTAAAAAGTAATTCATAATCCTCTCCGCCATTTAAAGCAGGGATTATCGGATCGATTTTAAACTCTTCGGCCATTAGTGCAGTCTCATGATCAACAGGGATTTTACTGTAAAAGATCCTGCACCCGGTACCTGAAAGCTTACAGATATGCAACAGATCAGATGCTAATCCGTCAGAAACATCAATCATGGAAGTTGGCTTGATACCGGCTTTTTGAAGCTCAGTCAGGACAGCTACCGGGAATTCCGGTTTAAGCTGTCTCTCAATTATATATTCATAACCGGCAAGATCTGGTTCTTTTACTTTTTCCTTAATAAAAAGTTTTCTTTCCCTTTCGAGTAATTGTAAACCCATATATGAGGCACCGAAATCACCCGTCACACATATGAGGTCTATTGGTTTGGCTCCGCTTCTTTTTACAAGTTTATCTTTTTCTACTGTTCCGATAGCTGTCACACCTATAGTCAGACCTGTTAGTGAACTGGTAATGTCTCCTCCGGCAAGATCTACATTATATTTATTGCATGCCATATATATTCCCTCATAGATCTCGTCAATCTGTTCCACCAAAAACTTTGAACTAATTCCGAGTGCAATCAGTATTTGATCAGGAGTCCCATTCATCGCGTAAATATCGGATATTCCTCTTATGACAGCTTTGTATCCAAGATGTTTTAGTGGAGTATAGATCAGATTAAAATGGATACCTTCAAGAAGCAGATCGGTGGATACCAGTGTGAGATTTTTCCCCGGATTAATAACCGTAGCATCATCGCCAATCCCAAGAATAGTTGTCTTATTTGCTCTTCGGGCCTTTTTCGTCATGCGCTCTATTAAGCCAAATTTCCCCAGTTTACCGATCGGAGTTTGATTTTTATCAGATTCTTTCATTCTTGAATATTATAATTTTAAACTCTCTTCAACTCTTTTCAAATCCCTTCAACCCTCTTCATTCATCATACGTTAACAATGTCTCTCCCAAACGGACTCAGAGCAATTGCTGTTAATTTGAAATGCTGCAGGCCAAAGGGAATTCCTATAATGGTTATACATAAAAGGGCGCCAAATAATGCATGTGTAATTGCAATCCATAATCCTCCTGTTACAAGCCACAGGATATTCATAATTATGTAAAGACAACCTGAAGCCCTAGAGTGAACATGAGTATCTCTGCCAAATGGCCAGATTGTAAGAGCAGCCATTTTCAGTGTCTGTATCCCGAAAGGGATGCCAACAATTGTTATCATAAGTACTAGACTGCCTATCAGATATTCAACAGCAATAATGATCCCTCCAAAGATAAGCCAGATTAGATTTCCTAAAAGATTCATATGAGGGAATTTAAAATTATTATTCAAGAATCACATTCTGATTTTTAGGGTACTTAACTGAATAAGTCAGAATAAGTTCCTTTATCTCCTGCGGTTTAAGATCAAGATCCCATTTAACAAAACCGGTCAGGGGAGCGAGTTTTCCTCCTGATAATTCAACAGTTTCAACGGTAATATCACTGTTTGATGAAATCGGAATCTGATCATTGACTGTAATCTTAACCGGATTGGATTTATTGTTTCTGATAGTCAGCAGATAGGAATATGTTTCAGTTTTATTAGTCCCGATAATTTTTTTGCTGGTGTAATCCTTCCTCTTTTCCCTTTTTACGAGAAGACTATTATCTGTGCCAAGCGAAAGTACCAGTGTATCTGTTAATTGGTTAACATCAAGGGTGGATTTACCGACAAAAGAATTTTCGAAGTAAAGCGTAGCCTCCCCGCTCTGAAGGCTTTGTTTTGCCCAATCAGCAATATTTGCTGTCAGGTAAGCCAAAGTGGATAGCTTTGGAACTGTTACATACCTGTATTCCGCAGCAGTTGAAGTACGCTGAATTTCAATCGTTTGATACTTACCGTCAGAAGCAATTGAGTATGGAAGTGCGACATCAAAAGTTACAGTCGTCTCTCCAATCCGTTTTTCGACTGTTACAGGCGCAGCTTCTTCAAATTTTGCCGCTTTCGACATATCACTTGCCACCATCTCCATCATCACAGGGGCTTCACTCCTGTTGACACCTGCTGCTTTTGATCTCAAAGTAACCGGTGCAGGATTGTAAAAATCGACATACCAGGGGTACTGAACGGGAACATTACCTGTTACCCAGGGAGTAGCATTTGAAAAACTTAATTTTACGTCTTTCCATGCAATACCGGTATTCTGATAAACATTTGCTTTATAAAAGATACTGACAGGTTTTGTTATATCATCAACCCTTATGTCATATGAGGGATACCATCCTGCGTTGGCCACAACATAACTGAAATTCAGTTTCCCCGAAACGGGTTTGGCAGAGGTTACAGTAACAGATATCTCTCCTGAAGGAAGTTGTTGCTTACCCAGCTTATTGGCAATTTGCTGCTGAAGTGCTGCTATCTGTTTCTCATAATCTTTAATTAGCCTCCCCTTTTTCAACACAGTCATCGTTACCTGATCCATATTACTTGTATAGAGTTCAATCATGTTTTTTACCTGTTCGATTGAGAACGTAGTCTCCTTCACAAGTATAGTTATGTTAGCTTTCAGAAACAACTCTTTTTCCTTAAGGATACTAATAGCCGCTTTTTCATCTTCAATCTTTAGCTGAAGGGCTTCTATCTGGCTTCTTATATTATTCACTTCAGGTGAGTCTTCAAGATTCTGAAGGTAATTATTCTGATGATTTACTGAAAGAATAATAAAGTCACCAAAACCCTTAACCTGTATACTTTGAGCATCAATATAAGGAGAAAGACCCGAGAGCTTAAGGATTGATTCGCCAACTGGTAAATCAATTGATGTTTCATGAGTTAATTGTGCCCTGTCGGGATATACTGTTACATGTTTGATTACTGCTTTTATCTCTTTTTCAGTGGAGGCTGAAAGACATGTCAGAAAAGCAAAGAAACTTATTGAAATGATAATCAGTTTTTTCATGACAAATAATTAAAATTACAACCTTAAAGTTAAACTTTATTCTTTCTGGAGGTAGCAATTATCAGACCATATATAAGCAGATTTTAATACATTTCATTAAAAAAACTATGAAAAGGTTAAATAGTATGAATTTTTAACCTCATTTTATGTTAATTAACTCATTTCACGAAATTGTCATAAATAAAGGTCTACATTTGTTGCAATCATAATAAAAAGTACATGAAGGGACTTAGAATAGGTAATTTATCAGTAGCTGTTCCGGTTATTCAGGGAGGTATGGGAGTTGGTATATCACTTTCAGGGCTGGCCGCTGCAGTTGCAAATGAAGGAGGGATAGGGGTTATATCAAGTGCAGGTCTGGGATTGCTTTACAGGGAATTATCTGAGAACTATCTTGAAGCAAGTATATTAGGACTTAAGGAAGAAATTCGCAAGGCCAGGGAAAAAACGCTGGGAGTGATTGGGGTTAACGTAATGGTGGCCATGACGAATTTTGCAGATATGATAAGAACTTCAATTTCTGAAAAAGTTGATATTATAATCGCAGGTGCAGGGCTACCGCTTGATCTCCCATCCTTTTTAAAGAAAGGGAGTGTAACAAAACTAGTCCCGATTGTGTCATCTGCCAGGGCTGCAAAAATTATCTGTGAAAAATGGAAAGCCAATTACGATTACCTTCCTGATGCTGTGATTGTGGAAGGTCCGAAGGCAGGCGGTCATCTTGGCTTCAAAGAGGAACAGATAAGCGACAGCGATTACTGCCTGGAAAAGCTTGTTCCGGAAATAGTCAGTGAACTGAAAGTTTTTGAGGATAAGTATGATCAGCGTATTCCTCTTATTGCAGCCGGAGGGATCTATACCGGCAAAGATATTCATGAAATTATGGATTTAGGTGCCGCCGGGGTCCAGATGGCAACCAGGTTTGTAACAACCGATGAATGTGATGCATCACCGGCTTTTAAACAGGCATATATTGATGCTGAGGAGAAGGATATTGAAATAATAAAAAGTCCTGTCGGAATGCCTGGCCGGGCTATCGTCAGCAGTTTTATTAATAAAGTCAGGCAGGGTAAGAAACAGCCAAAAAAATGCCCTTTCAAGTGTATAAAAACATGCGATATTTCAAAGAGCCCATATTGTATTATAATTGCACTTATTAATGCCTTCAAAGGAAATTTTGAAAATGGTTATGCCTTTGCCGGAACAAATGCATTCAGGGCAACCAAAATATTTTCTGTAAAAGAGACTTTTCAGGCATTATTAAAGGAATATAAAGAAAGTAAGTAGTCGGTCTTATTAAAGTAGATTCTTTGAAGTAAGAATGAAGAACAACGAATTTTAAATTAAGAAGTAAATATTTCTTAATTCTCAATTCGAATGTTCAGATTTAATTGACCAAATCAAGGTAACTCACCGATTCCGGCAATTTCCCCGCTTCAGGTTTATTCGCCATCGGACATCCCGGAACAGGACAATTAATTATCTTATGTTCTTTAGTGTCAGCAGGTTCCCACCCCATTATAAGATAAAGTGTGAAGAAACCAATTATGTATGCCACAGCAACATGCCACCCGTTTTTTACCCAGAGAACTACGTTTCTTGCCTCCGGAAATTTATTGGTAATTGCAACACCTGCTGAAGAACCGAACCATATCATTGATCCGCCAAATCCTACAGTATATGCCAGCATCCCCCAGTCGTAATGTCCCTGGTCAAGGCAAAGTTTTGTGAGTGGGATATTATCAAATACTGCTGAAAGGAATCCAAGTGCCAGTGCAGTAAACCATGAAGCATCGGGGAGTTCTTCAACGGGCATCAGTGATGCACAAAAAACAAGACATAACAGAAAAATAGTTCCTTTTATTGATCCGGGTACCTCTTGCCATGGTACCTTTTTATAAGCTGCACCTGAAATAATTGCGATCCAGACACCCAGAGCCGGCATGTCATATAGAAAATTTGAGATTATCGCTCCGATAAGTATTAAGGCAACATTCAATATTTTTATCCAATCAATTTTTACATCAATAGATGAATCCTTCTGGATTCTTTGATATTTATCCTGTTGATGTGAAGCAAACCATGAAAAGAATAACAATGCAACTCCTGCTGCAACGTATGCATGAACAACATTCAGAGGACTCACACCATCGATCCACATCATCGTAGTAGTGGTATCACCCACCACGCTTCCGCTTCCACCGGCATTACTGGCAGCAACAAGCGCTGCTATGTAACCTATATGTACCTTGTTCTTAAATACAACCAGTGCAACAGTGCCTCCGATAAGAGCAGCTGCAATATTGTCGAGGAATGATGAAAGGACAAAAACGAAGATCAATAATAAAAAAGGACCTTTCCAGTCATTTGGCAAATATTTCGGTAGAACATCCGGAACGCCAGATTCCTCAAATATTTTTGAGAGTAATGCAAAACCAAGAAGCAAACCCAACAGATTTAAAATGATCCCCCATTCTCCCTGTCGCAGATTTTTATCCATCAGCTGTTCGCCAAATGGAGTCGTGCCGAACATATGTTCCAAAAGGTGAAACCCGGGATCAAAAACCAGTTTGAATGTCAGTAACACGGTCAGACCTATAACGGCTACCCAAAATGTCTGTTTATGAAAGAGCGCTACTCCCAGAAGGACAAGTCCGAAAATGATAAATTCGAAACGAATGGGTCCGATAGCTGGTACCTGTCCCCTTGCAGCAAATAAGCCAACCGGTGACATAATTAATAAAAACAGGATGAACAACTTCTTGCTGTTGTTCATGATGACGGATTTTAGAATATGTCTCATATTATCTGGTTTCTCTGGTAATATTGTCAGTTTTAAGAAGGCCACAATTTATAAAGAATTTTGTATTTAATCCTTATTGATTTGTCATCTTTTAAATCAGCTGCAATGCTCTTCAATCTTTTCAGATTTTGGAGAAGAATGTTCTGCAAATCCTATAATTTGTTTATTTTTGCGTGTTTATTTAGATTAAATATAATTAACAGGTTCAATGATTATAAGTAAAATTATTAAGTGATAATTGATTTTTCTTAACGAATAGGCAAATCAAAAGAAAAAAAACAGTAGAATAATTAACAATTCAATATCAGGCTTGTTTTTGTAGTGGGAGAAAGGTTAACAGTAATGAGATGGAAAAAGATCAGGATAAAATAATAAATGATGTAACTTCCGGTGAATACAAATATGGATTTCATTCCGATATCGAAACGGATATGATCCGAAAAGGCCTTAATGAAGAGGTTATTCGCATCATATCCGCAAAAAAGAATGAGCCGGACTGGCTCCTCGATTTTCGGCTGAAATCATATCGCCATTGGTTAACGATGAAGATGCCCACCTGGGCAAACCTTAAAATACCTCCAATTAATTATCAGGATATAATTTTTTATGCTGCTCCGCGAAATAAAGCTTCTCTGGAAAGTATCAATGATATTGATCCTGAGTTAAAAAGAACTTTTGATAAGCTGGGAATTCCTCTTGAAGAGCAGAAACTTCTTTCAGGTGTTGCTGTTGATGCAGTCATGGACAGTATTTCGGTCAAAACAACATTTAAGGAGAACCTGGCTGAGATGGGAATAATATTCTGCTCATTCAGCGAAGCTGTAAAGGAATACCCCGAACTGGTTAAACGTTATATGGGAACCGTTGTTCCTTATACCGATAATTTTTTTGCTTCACTTAACTCGGCAGTTTTCAGCGATGGTTCTTTCTGTTATATTCCCAAAGGGGTAAGATGCCCTATGGAACTCTCAACATATTTCAGGATTAATTCTGCAAATACCGGTCAGTTTGAGCGAACCCTACTGGTTGCCGAGGAAGAGAGTTATGTAAGTTACCTGGAAGGCTGCACAGCCCCAATGAGAGATGAAAATCAGCTTCATGCTGCAATCGTTGAGATAATTGCAGAGAATAATGCCGAAGTGAAATATTCCACAGTTCAGAACTGGTACCCCGGAGATAAGGATGGTAAAGGGGGTATATTCAATTTTGTCACCAAAAGAGGATTATGCAGGGGCGAGAATTCAAAGATCTCCTGGACTCAGATCGAAACAGGATCGGCAATAACATGGAAATATCCATCATGCATTCTGCGGGGCGATAACTCAACAGGTGAATTTTATTCTGTAGCAGTAACCAATCACCATCAGCAGGCCGACACCGGCACCAAGATGATCCATATTGGCAAAAACACAAAAAGTACAATTGTTTCAAAAGGTATTTCTGCAGGTCAGGGGCAAAACAGTTACAGGGGTCTGGTAAAGGTCCTGAAAAACGCCACTAATGCACGTAACTACTCACAATGCGATTCATTGTTGCTTGGCGACAAATGCGGAGCACATACATTCCCTTATATTGAGGTTGATAACCAGACTGCAATTGTTGAGCATGAAGCAACAACTTCGAAGATAGGTGAGGATCAGATATTTTATTGCAATCAGAGAGGTATTTCAACCGAAGATGCAATCGGACTTATAGTTAACGGGTATGCCCGTGAGGTTATTAACAAATTACCAATGGAGTTTGCAGTGGAAGCACAGAAACTTCTGCAGATTAGTCTCGAAGGAAGTGTTGGTTAGTCCATAAAGAAAAAGATAAAAGATAAAAGTAAAAAGCTAAAGGAATATATCATGTTGATTATTAATAATTTAAAAGCTTCGATTAACGGAAAAAATATTCTTAAGGGGATAAGTCTTGAGGTAAAACCAGGCGAGGTACATGCAATCATGGGTCCAAACGGATCAGGGAAAAGCACTCTTGCTGCGGTGCTTGCAGGAAGAGAGTTTGTAGAAGTAACAGAAGGAACAGTTACCTGGTTCGGAAAAAACCTTCTTGAAATGGCTCCGGAAGACCGTTCAAAAGAAGGGATATTTCTTGGTTTCCAGTATCCTATTGAAATTCCGGGGGTAAGCATGGTCAACTTTATGAAGACAGCTGTAAATGAGCACCGTAAGCATAAAGGGCTGGACCCTTTGTCTGCTTCCGATTTTCTTAAGTTGATGCGCGAAAAGAAAGAGCTTGTTGAGATCGATTCAAAACTTGCCAACAGGTCGGTCAATGAGGGTTTCTCGGGCGGTGAAAAGAAAAAAAATGAAATCTTCCAGATGGCTATGCTCGAGCCTAAACTGGCAATTCTTGATGAGACCGACTCAGGTCTCGATATTGATGCCCTTCGTATAGTGGCAAACGGCGTCAACAAACTTAAACGTCCTGATAATTCTTCAATAATTATAACACATTATCAGAGATTACTCGATTATATTGTCCCCGATGTTGTTCATGTTCTTTATGATGGACGGATTGTAAAAACTGCCGGTAAGGAACTTGCTTTTGAGCTCGAGGAAAAAGGATATGACTGGATCAAAAAAGAGGTTGAAAAAGAGATCTGACATGAATAGTAAACCCGATTTAATAGAAAGGTACGGAGATCTTTACGAAGAGAACATAAAAAAAATTGCAGGGAACTCTTCTGAATTTATTAATTCTTTAAGGAAACCGGCGCTTGAAAAATTCAGGCAGCTGGGGATACCTACAAGAAAAAATGAAACTTATAAATATACCAACCTCGATGCATTTTTTAACCATGAATATAAAAGTTACTTTATGCCGGAGACTTCCGATTTTGTCAAGGCCGAAGAGTTCCGTTGCGATGTGGCTAACCTCGACACTCATGGAATTGTACTACTGAATGGATTCTATCCGACAATTACAGATAAGCTTCGTCAGCTTCCGGAAGGAGTCTGGATTGGTAGTCTGAATGAAGCCTCGAAAAAATTCAGAGACAAGATTGAAAAGCACTATAATAAATATGCAAAAAGTGATTCTGATGGTCTTGTACACCTAAATACCGCTATGGCATCAGATGGGGTATTTGTATTTGTTCCCGAGGGAGTGGTTTTAAAAAAACCCATACAGGTTGTAAATCTTGTCTATTCAAATGAGGATATTTTTAATCAGCACCGGAATCTTATTATAGTTGAAAAAAATGCTGAAATATCCCTTATAATCTGCGATCACACGCTCTCTCCGCAAAAATTCCTTACAAATTCAGTTTCTGAAATATATGTTGGGGAAAATGCTCATTTTGACATAATTAGAGTTCAAAACGAACACAACAATGCCGGAAAGATCACTCATACATTTATTCACCAGGAGAGAAGCAGCCATTCATCATCGAATAATATTACACTTCATGGAGGGCTGATCCGGAACAGTACTCACCATTATCTTGGAGGAGAAGGGGCAGAATGCAATTCATACGGATTGTACCTCGCAGATAAATTTCAGCATATCGACAATTTCGTAAATGTCGATCATGCTTTTCCAAATTGCACAAGTAACCAGCTTTTTAAGGGAGTTCTTGACGATATGTCATCTGGTGCCTTCAATGGTCGTATATATGTAGCTCCGGATGCGCAGGGAACTCTGGCATACCAGAAAAATAATAATATCATTCTTACTGACGATGCAAAGATGGATACCAAGCCACAGCTTGAAATTTATGCTGATGATGTCAAATGCAGCCATGGAGCCACTGTCGGACAGCTTGATGAAGAATCGCTTTTTTACCTTCAATCGAGGGGGATAAACAAACGCGAAGCAAAACTTATGCTTATGTTCGGTTTTGCTCATGAGGTAATTCAGAATATAAAAGTTGAACCGCTTCGCGATAGAATGGATAACCTTGTAATGCAGCGTCTTAGAGGGGAACTCTCACGCTGCGCCAGTTGTTTGGTCAGATGTGGATAACATATTAATATTGTGAGAGATATATTAGATATAAGAGCAGATTTCCCATTGTTGGCAAGAAGAGTTTACGATAAACAGCTAGTTTATTTTGACAATGGCGCAACAACGCAAAAACCTCAATGTGTTCTTGATGCTGTACGGGAAGTATATACGACATATAATGGTAATGTTCACCGCGGCGTTCATGCAATGAGCGACCTTACTTCCGAAGCTTATGAGAATGCCAGGGAGAAAATCAGATTATTTGTCAATGCTCCTAAGAAAGAAGAGATAATATTCACATCAGGTACAACAGGTTCAATTAATGCAGTAGCATTCTCATTCGGTGAGAGATATATAAAGTCGGGTGATGAAATTATTATAAGTCATCTTGAACATCATGCCAACATTGTTCCCTGGCAGATGGTTTGTGAACGAAAAGGAGCTCTTCTCAGAGTTATACCGGTAAATGATGATGGTGAAATTATATTTGAAGAATACCTCAGGTTACTTTCAAAAAAGAGTAAACTTGTCGCGGTGGCTCAGGCGTCAAATGCTCTTGGNTCACTTCTTCCTGTAAAAGAGATCATTAATGCTGCCCATTCTCTGAATGTGCCGGTTCTGATTGACGGAGCACAGGGGATTCAACATGGGAATGTTGACCTGACTTCTTTTGATTGTGATTTCTATGCTTTTTCGGGGCATAAGATTTACGGGCCAACCGGAATAGGAGTTTTATATGGAAAAGAAAAATGGCTCTCTGAAATGCCGCCCTACCAGGGAGGAGGCGATATGGTTGATAAAGTGACTTTTGAAAAAACGACTTATAATCAGTTACCCTTCAAATTTGAAGCAGGGACAATGAACTATGCAGGGGCAATAGGTCTCGCAAGGGCTCTGGATTATGTTACCAGTATCGGGCGGATTGATATTGAAAACAGGGAAAAAGAATTGCTTAACTATGCAACGAAAAGATTGTCAGTAATTAAAGGATTAAAGATCTACGGGACCTCGGCTAAAAAGATTCCGACAATATCTTTTCTTCTTAATGGTATTCATCAGTACGATACGGGAACTATCCTCGATAAACTTGGAATTGCAGTGAGAACAGGAACTCATTGTGCACAGCCGGTGATGGCCCGGTATGGCATTGAGGGTACTGTCAGAGCCTCTTTATGTTTTTATAACACCCTCGAAGAGATTGACATCCTTGCGGAGGGAATTGAGAAAGTGAAAAAAATGTTTTTGTAGTAAAAAGATGACAATTAACGAAGTTCAGGATACAGTTGTTGATGAGTTCTCAATGTTTGAGGACTGGATGGATAAATATAATCTTCTGATAGATATTGGGAAAAATTTACCCGTGATAGATCCTAAATTCAAAACCAGGGACTTTCTGATAGAGGGATGTCAGTCGAAGGTCTGGCTCCATCCCGGTTATGATGGAAAGAAAATTTCCTTTACTGCCGACAGCGATGCAATTATTACCCGGGGAATTGTTGCCCTCCTGATTAAAGTTCTTTCAGAGCGCACACCCAAAGAGATAATTTCTGCCGATCTCTATTTTATCGATAAAATCGGTTTGAGACAGAATCTCTCCCCGACGCGTTCAAACGGATTACTCTCGATGGTAAGGCAGATTAAGCTTTACGCATTGGCATATGATGCTAAAAATAAATAGATAATTATTATGGACGCATCTGAACAATTAGAAATTGAAACCAGGATTGTAGGTGTACTGAAAAGTATTTTTGATCCGGAAATTCCGGTAAACATTTATGATCTCGGCTTAATTTATAATATAAATGTCGATGACGATTACATTGCTCATATAACCATGACATTGACAGCTCCTAATTGCCCTATGGCAGAAGAACTGGTAGAGGAGGTTAAGTATAAGGTCGGAGGCACCAAAGGTGTTAAAGAATGTGATCTTAAACTTACTTTTTATCCTCCATGGGATAAGAGTATGCTGACTGATGAGGCAAAACTTGAACTTGGATTTCTGTAGAATATTATTTTATGAACTCCTCAAGGGAAAAAGAACTGACCGCACTGATCAAAGAAAAAGCACATGAACTGGGATTTGATCTGTTTGGTATTGCTCCGGTCAGNAAACTTNAAGAACATGAATCTGTTCTGAGAAGATGGTGTTCAGCAGGTATGAACGGAGAGATGACTTACCTGGGATCTGAATTCGAAAAACGCTCTGATCCGACCATTTTATTTCCTGGTGCAAGATCTGTCATAGTCATCGGGCTAAATTATTATACCAGTAAAAAGCAGGGAGGAAATGGCGTTCCGGTAATTTCCATGTACGCTTATGGAGCAGATTATCATAATGTTATAATAAAAAGACTTACTAAAATACTGGATTTAATACGAAGTAAAGAACCCTCTGTTGTGGGAAAAGCTTTTGTCGATTCTGCACCACTTCTTGAAAAAGCATGGGCCAGGGAAGCGGGATTGGGTTGGCCGGGCCGTCATTCGGTGTTAATAAACAGGGAAATCGGATCATTCTTTTTTATAGGTGTGCTTCTGATAGATATCTCCCTTGAATATGATAAACCTTTTGCTGGCGAATATTGCGGTGAATGCAGGTTTTGTATTGACGCATGCCCGACAAAAGCTATAAACGAAAACCGGACAATTGATGCCCGAAGATGTATAGCATATCTTACTATCGAAAACAGGGGACCTGTACCTGAGGATATTGCAGGGAAAATGGATGGGAGAGTATTTGGTTGCGATAAATGTCAGGAGGTTTGTCCATGGAATAAATTTGCTAAAGCACATAAAACTCCAGAATTCAATCAATCGGCTGATCTGGAAAATATGACAAGGGAAGATTGGTTATCCTTAACACCTGACAGATTCAATGAATTATTCAGAAGGTCTCCAATAAAACGGGCAAAATTTGAAGGATTGATGAATAACATGAAATTAATTCCTGAAAAATAAAAGAAGGCTGATCTGCACCAGCCTTCCAAACCCATTTAACTAACCTGACTAACAAAAATACTATTTAACGTAATCTTTCAGAATGAGCATAAGCTTCTGCCGTGTAAAGAAGATCCTGCTCTTAACAGTCCCAATCTTCAAACCCAGCTCATCTGCTATCTCTTTATATTTGTAGCCTTCAATATGCATCCTGAATGGGATTCTGAATTCATCCTCCAGAGAATCAATTGCCTTTTCTATTTCTCCTTCAGAATATATTGACTCAGGTGAAATGTACCCTTTGTCATGAGGCTGATTTATATAATATAGGTCCTGGGTCCCGTCAATAATTGTATTCTCTTTTATATTACGTCTGTAGTTATTTATGAAAGTATTCTTCATTATTGTAAAAACCCAGGCTTTGAGATTTGTATAATCAGCGAATTTATCCTTGTATGTAATTGCTTTCAGATATGTGTCCTGAACAAGATCGAGAGCAGTATCATGGTCAGATGTGAGGCTCATTGCAAATCGTTGAAGATTGCTTTTCATTCCTATAAGGCTGGTATTAAATTCATATGCAGTCATAGTTCTTGTTTTTTATTGTTGATACAAATGTATACAGATAAAAAAAGATATGCAACTCTTAATATCTTAATATCCTTATATTCTTGAACATTTCTAAATAACGATAATTTATAATTATCTGAAATACACTAATTAACAAGTAAATAGAGACATCGTTTATAAATTATATTCAAATTAATATTTGAATCCCCGTGGGCGCATTTCCCACTTTTTACCGCGATGATCTTGAATAACCATGACTGTTTTGTGTTTTTTTAAAGTTTTACGGTTGAGGGTATTTATTATTTGTGGAGCTTTCGTACTTTTAAAGAAAAAAGAGATGGACTATAATATAAAGTTAAGCAATGGACAGGTTCTGAGAGGATTTATTCAGAGTCCGGGTGAAAATGCAAGAGCTGTCATCCTGTTTGTCCATGGTTTAGGTGAACATATAAACCGTTACAATGACTGGGCAGGCCTATTCAATAAGGAAGGCATCGTTTTTACAGGAGTTGATCTGCCCGGGCACGGTCGTTCAGATGGAAGAAGAGGGCATATAAAAAGTTTTTCGTTGCTGCATGAAATGATTGATATACTTGTTGAGAGCAGTCGTAAGACTTTCCCAAATGTCCCCATTTTCATTTACGGTCACAGTATGGGCGGGGGAATAGTACTTGATTATCTTTTGCGAAAAAACCCAAAGATTAAAGGTGCTATTGTTACAGGTCCATATCTTCGTCTTACTTTCGAACCGCCAAAGTTTAAAATCATTTTAGCAGCAATAATGAAAAATATTCTTCCCGGACTTACCCAGCCAACGGGGCTTAACGCAAGTCACATCTCACATGATGAGGCCGTTGTTGAGAAATATAAAACCGACCCTCTTGTTCATGGAATGATATCAGTAAACCTTTTTTATGAGTTGGCTGCAGCTGCAAAGCATTCGTTTTTGCATGCTTCAGAACTTACAATTCCGACTCTTGTAATTCATGGAGGTGATGATTTGATAATTTCTCCCGAAGGCAGCAGGGAATTTGCCGGAAAAACAAGTTTGGCCGAATTGAAGATATGGGAGAGAAGTTACCATGAATTGCATAATGAATCCTTTAAAAATGAGGTGTTTGTATTTATTATGAACTGGATGAACAGGATACTTAATAGTAAATAATTCTTTTAACTTCTATGAATTTCAGGACAACCTTTAACATCGATCCTTCCTCTCGTAAAATCAGTTATAATGATCCGGCAATGTTTATAGGGTCATGTTTTGCTTCATCTATCGGGAAGCAGATGGAGATTGGACGTATGCCTGTAATGATAAATCCGGCCGGGGCAGTTTACAATCCTGTTTCAGTTTACGATAATATAGATATGATCATTAATAATAAGGTATTTGATTCTGATGACTTATATAATAATAATGGTACTTATCTGAGTTTTTTTCACAATACTGAGTATTCTTCCTGGGATCCTGAAAAGGTTCTCAACTCCATAAACGCTAAAACTGTGGAAGCGCATACTTTTATACAATCCTCAAAATTCCTTTTTATAACCTTTGGAACGGCAAGAATTTATCGATTAGAAAAGAACGGAGTCATAGTATCAAACTGTCACAAACTACCTTCTGACTTCTTCATCCCGGACCTTCTCTCAATAGATGAAATAGTCTCTTTATGGTCCGGACTTCTTGAGAAATTGAATACCATTTACCCCGAGTTGAAAGTAGTATTCACAATAAGCCCGGTAAGGCATTGGAAAGATGGAGCCCATGGCAATCAGGTAAGCAAATCAGTACTTTTTCTTGCAGTGGAGGAATTGTTAAAACACCCCTCTTCTCCCGGTTATTTTCCTGCCTATGAGTTGGTTATGGATGATCTCCGTGATTACAGATTTTATGACGACGACATGCTGCATCCTTCATCTGAAGCCGTGAAATACATCTGGAATGCATTTACTGCTTCTTATTTTGACAATAAAACGCAGGAAATCTGGAAAGAAGTAGTTAAAATAACAAGGGCTGCCGAACATCAACTGTTAACTGATTCTCCTTCGGGAGCTGCAAAGTTCGCTGAGAAAATGCTGAAAAACATAAAAACAGTAACTGGAAAAGTTCCAACAATAGATCTGAACAGAGAAAAAGACTATTTTCTTGCCCTTTTGACAAAATAAGATCTGGGATCACCGTAATTTTTCAACGCATCTGATAAATTCAACAGGATCTTTACACATTAATAACCGGTCATTCATTTTTTTATCAGGTTCTTCAGGTGAATCTGTAAATATTATTTTTTTGATCATCAGCGATTTGCCTAAACTGCTGAAATATCCGATCTTCTTTTTAGCAAAGTCGAAAGCGCTTGAATTGACGACCAGATAATCAAATGGTTTAATTTTATGTATCTCAATAACTTCTGATGCAGGAAGAATTCCTCCGGAAAAGATTACATCAAAACCTCGCTTTTTGAGAATATATTTGTAGAAAAGGAAGTTATTATCGGTAAAACTGTCAGAAGTGTTTATCATTGCAACAGNCGGTCTGTTCTTTCCGGCAGATGATTTAAACAGATTATCCTGAATAATTATGATCTGCCTGATGGTATTTCTTACAAATTGTTCCTGAGCTCTTGAAAGACTGCCTGTCTGCCACAATATCCTTGCTTTTTCAAGCAATGGGTAGAGATACCTGGGATAAGCTTCTTCAAGACCCTGGATGGAGATATATTTTAAAATAGATTCTTTAAACAATTCCTCATCAAATCTGATAGCAGACATAAGAATCTTACCCGGACGAAAATCATTATCCGGGTTATCATCTTTGCTGCTGGTTATCATAACATGCTGAGTGAGCTCATCTTCATTAAGGATTGCGATTTTGGAAATTTTTAAGCCATTCCTGTTAAGATAGGCCACATTCAGGATTTTTTTTAACTCGGCTTCACTGTAGGTCCTTATATTTGAGTCGGTTCTGTCAGGTTCAAGAATCCTGTACCTTTTCTCCCAAATCCTTATGGTATGTGCTTTGATTCCTGAAAAATTTTCAAGATCCNTGATCGAAAAAATACTGGTTCCTTCTTCCATGGCTATATTTCATAACAAACTTTAAAACTAAGGTCAATTATTCCCCATATAGTAAACAAACAAATAATATGATTGTTTGTCAAAGAGTTAATAATATTCAAATTGTTGGTCTTAAACTGCAGTTAATTCCCCATAAACCTGCAGATAATCTGAAATATTTACTTTGGCCTACTCCAGTTCTTCGATCATAATTTTTTTCACAACCCTTGCCCCGTCACTGAAATTAATTGAAACAAGATACATCCCCCTTTTAGGATTATCGAGTAAAATCTTGGTAATTGATAGAGGATTTTTATATTGAACTCTGAAAATATCCTGGCCAATAATATTTGTGATCCTTACGGAAGAAATGTCTCTGTCGCATTTTATGGTAAGGCTGTTATCCCTGACAGGAACGGGATAGATACTTATTCTGATGTTTGAGGCATCCCTGTAAATATCTTTTTTGGGTGTGTCAGGCGAAAGACTGAGAGTATCCCTTTGTGCATCAAGAGAAATGGTAAAAATAAAAAGAAGTAATAAGAGTAAACTCTTTTTCATAAATACCGGTTTACAAAACTCTATCAAAAATTGTGCTAAAGTTAATAATTTTTTATTTAATGTTATCTAACCATGCTTTTGCATTTTTCAGATCATCAGGTGTATCAATGCCTCTGCTTTCCCATTCGGTAATGGCAGTTCTGATTTTAAAGCCGTTTTCCAACCATCGGTTCTGTTGCGAATTTACGAAAAATGCATTTCCCAATGTTTTAAAAATGTCTTAAATTCGCAGCATCGTTAAAGAGAATATGAAAGATCTGCAAAGTATAAAGCAAAGGTTTGGAATAATAGGAAATTTTGAAGGGCTTAATCGTGCCCTTGATATAGCAGTTCAGGTTGCCCCAACCGATCTTTCGGTACTGATAACCGGAGACAGTGGAACAGGAAAAGAGGTTTTTCCGCAGGTAATTCATAATTACAGTTCAAGGAAACATGGTCAGTATATTGCTGTTAACTGCGGTGCAATACCTGAAGGAACTATTGATTCTGAATTATTCGGGCATGAAAAAGGCTCTTTTACCGGTGCAACCGACAGCCGAAAAGGCTATTTTGAAGTTGCAGATGGGGGTACAATTTTTCTTGATGAGGTGGCAGAATTGCCATTATCGACACAGGTCCGCCTGCTCAGAGTACTCGAAACAGGTGAATATATAAGGGTCGGTTCATCAAAATCTCAAAAAACAAACGTACGCGTAATTGCAGCCAGCAACGTGGAAGTGACCCGGGCGATTGACCAGGGCAAGTTCAGAGAGGATCTTTTCTACAGACTTAATACTGTCCCTATAAAAATACCATCACTGAGAGACCGCGGCGAAGATATTTTTCTGCTCTTTCGTAAGTTTGCCGTGGATTTTGCGGAAAGATACAGGATGCCTGCAATAAGGCTCGACTCAGATGCGAAAGATCTGCTTCTTAAATATTCCTGGCCGGGAAATGTAAGGCAACTGAAAAACATAACGGAACAGATTTCAATAATTGAACAGGAGAGAGAAGTCACTGCAGATGTACTTAAAGCATACCTTCCGGATTATGATGGGATAAAACTTCCGGCCGTCATCAGAAAGGAACAGGAGAAATCCTTCTCTTCCGAAAGAGAGATACTCTACAAGATATTGTTTGATATGAAAAGTGACATGACCGACCTTAAAAAGCTGGTTTTTGACCTGATCAAGCGGGGAGATGCGGATGTTACATTTCATGAGTCTAATTCGAGAGTGATTAATAATCTTTTCAGGGGTGCTGACATTGAAGAAAACGATCCGGTAGAAACAAAACCTTCCTCTGTCGATTTAATAACACATCAAACAAGTAATAATATACAGGATACAGAGGAGATAGTTGAGGAATCACTCTCGCTTTCAGATAATGAGATTGAGATGATAAAGAAAGCTCTTGAAAAGTATAATGGAAAAAGAAAGATGGCAGCACATGAACTGGGGATCTCCGAAAGAACACTTTATCGCAAAATAAAAGAGTATGGAATCGAAATGTAAGAAAAATCCGGATCTGGTTATAAATAAGATATCCCTTATTCTTATTATACTTTCAATAGGCCTGATATATGGATGCAAAATGAGTTATTCATTTACCGGCGCAAGTATATCACCTTTAGTAAAAACAATAAGTATTCAATATTTTCAGAACAGGGCAAGTCTCGTTCAACCAGGCCTGAGCCAGTACGTTACAGATGCTCTTATCGATAAGTGTAAATCGCAGACAAACCTGAAATTCACTAACGGAATAGGGGACGTAAATTTTGAAGGAGAAATATCTGACTATAATACCCGGCCTTTAACAGTGGCTGCTGATGCCAGGGCAGCGATGAACAGATTTACAATAACAGTTAAAGTAAAATTTACAAATGCTATTGACCCCGATCTGAGCTTTGAACAGACATTTGCCAGATACGAAGACTATGAAAGCAGCATTGATCTGAGTCAGATCGAAAAAGAGCTTTCTGATAAAATCATTGAATTGATAATCGAAGATATTTTTAATAAGGCTTTTGTCAACTGGTAACATAAAATGGACCGAAACGATTTCCTTAGAATGATAAAGTATCCATCCCTGATTGACCGTCAGATGGTAGGGGAGGTAGGAGATCTGATTGGTATTTTCCCATATTTTCAGAGCGCACAAATGTTATTGCTTAAGGGGCTTCATGATACTGCTGATGTGAAATTCGAGAACCAGCTAAGGAGATCAGCAATACACATTGCCAACAGAGAGGTCCTTTATTACCTTCTAAAAACTCAGCCGGAAACTAAAACTGAACCCGTAACCGTCAACAGGGAAACTGCAATGGTTGAAGATGACATTATTGATAATCGACAAACCGTCATTGAATCAGCAAAAAACAGCGAGGACCTTATTAATGAGACCGAAAAAACGTCCAGTTTAACCATACCGGAAACCCCTATTGATGGCGATATTAAGGGTAGCGGGCACTCAATCCTGGTTTCAACAGAATCGGAGAACGATGAATCGGGAAGGGTAATGTTCCTTTCTGATGAAGAATCAGTGCCAGCCGAAGAAAAAATTTTCTATATGGATCCCGGGTTTTTAGTTCCGGATCAACCAGACCTTCTGGAACTCGATTCTGAAGAAACCGGTACGCATGATCATATTAACATCGGGGAGACAGATACCCGGAAACAGATGCAATATGAACTCATCGATAAGTTCATAACAGCAAATCCAAGAATCGAACCTAACAGAGAAAAAACAAATCAACCGGTAGAGGATATTTCAAAACCTTTTGTTGAGGAACATGGTGGATTTGTAACGGAAACCCTTGCAAGAATTTACATTAGCCAGGGGTATTATTCAAAGGCTATAGATATTTATGAAAAATTATGTTTGAAATTTCCGGAAAAAAGTAGTTACTTTGCATCTCAAATTGAAAAGGTACAAGAGTTAATAAAAAAATGATCAGATGGGAATATATATTTTTGTTTCAGTACTAATTATTGTTGCATGTTTTTTCCAGATTTTGATTGTTCTGGTTCAGAACTCTAAAGGAGGAGGGCTTGCAGCTAACTTTACATCGGCAGGACAAACAATGGGTATCCGTAAAACTGCTGATTTTCTTGAAAAATCAACATGGACACTTGCAATTGCTATACTTGTTCTTTGTGTTGTAGCCACTGCCAGTATACCACGAGGGACAACCGGTCGTTCCAGAATAGAGAACCAAATACAAAATGCTGTTGATCCAAATGCAATTCCAACACTTCCGACAGCAATACCACCCTCTTCCACAACACCTCCGGCAACGGAACAGCCAGTGAAATAAAACTTTTTTGATGAAAGATATTTTGAAAAATGTCAGTTTGTCACACACTGACATTTTTTGTTTTTAAGTAATATGCTGCATTATAGACACTTATGTAATTTTAGCAGATTTTTTAAATCAATATGACAGATAAATAATGTTAAAATGTCGCTGAAAAATCAAAAATGACGTTTTTTTCTATTTGGCATAAATTATGTAAAGAGATGAAGTCGTAAAATGATGTTTAACTTTAAAACTAAAATAAGATGGCACAATTAAAAGGTAAAGTATTGGCAGGGAAGGTTCTTGTAAAACCTCAGGAAGCTGAAGCTAAAACTGCTAGTGGAATAATTATTCCGGATTCCGCAAAGGAAAAACCGCGTCAGGGTAAAATAATTCTTGTGGGCGCCGCAAAGAAAGATGAAGAGATGGAAGTAAAGAAAGGGGATGTAGTTCTTTACGGAAAATACTCCGGCCAGGAACTTACTATTGATGGGGAAGACTATCTGCTTATTTCACAATCAGATATACTTTTTATTATTTAATTTACGTAAACTTATAAAATCATAAATAATATGGCAAAAGAAATTAAATTCAATATCGATGCTCGCGCCCTTCTTAAAGAAGGAGTCGATCAGTTGGCAGATGCCGTTAAAGTAACTCTTGGACCAAAAGGACGTCATGTTGTCCTCGAAAAAAAATTTGGTGCTCCTCAGATCACCAAGGATGGCGTGACAGTTGCTAAAGATATCGAACTGTCAGATCCATATCAGAATTTGGGTGCTCAGATGGTTAAAGAAGTGGCTTCCAAAACCGGTGATATAGCTGGTGACGGAACAACTACCGCTACGGTTCTGGCACAATCAATAATAAATGTAGGTCTGAAGAATATAACTGCAGGTGCAAATCCCATGGATATAAAAAGAGGTATTGACAAAGCAGTTGAAAAAGTTGTTAAGCATCTTGCTTCACAGGCAAGATTAATTGGTGATGATCTGAAACAGATTGAACAGGTAGCAAGAATCTCAGCAAATGATGACGAAGAGATTGGGAAGCTTATTGCAGAAGCTATGGGTAAAGTTCATAAAGAAGGTGTCATTACCGTTGAGGAATCCAAAGGTACCACAACATCAGTTGAAATAGTTGAAGGAATGCAATTCGACCGCGGATATATTTCAGCATATTTTGTGACTAATGCTGAAAAAATGGAAGCAGAACTGGATAATCCTTACATTCTTATTTATGATAAGAAAGTATCAACAATGAAAGATATGCTTCCTGTTCTCGAAGCAACAGCCCAGACCGGACGTCCTCTCCTTATTATCTCTGAAGATGTTGAAGGAGAAGCTCTTGCAACTCTTGTTGTTAACCGCCTTCGTGGTTCATTAAAGGTGTGTGCAGTAAAAGCTCCGGGCTTTGGTGACAGGAGAAAAGAAATGCTTGAAGATATTGCTATCCTTACAGGAGGTACAGTTATATCTGAAGAGAAAGGACTTAAACTCGAGCACACAACACTTGAAATGCTTGGTACTGCTGAAAAAGTTACTGTAAACAAAGAAAACACTACAATAGTTGACGGTGCAGGCGACAAGGCAATGATAAAAGCACGCGTTGCTCAGATCAAGCAGCAGATGACAACAACCACGTCTGATTATGATAAAGAAAAGTTGCAGGAACGTCTTGCCAAGCTGGCTGGAGGAGTTGCAGTTCTTTATATCGGAGCAGCATCTGAAGTTGAAATGAAAGAAAAGAAAGACCGTGTAGATGATTCACTTCATGCAACCCGTGCTGCTATTGAAGAAGGTATAGTTGCTGGTGGTGGAGTTGCCTATATGCGTGCAAGTGCTGCCCTTGAGGGACTTAAAGGCGATAACGAGGATCAGACGACCGGTATTGAGATTGTTAAACGTGCTATAGAAGAACCATTGCGTCAGATAGCAATAAACGCCGGGAAAGAGGGAGCTGTTGTTGCTCAGAATGTCAGATCCGGTAAAGGCGATTATGGTTATAATGCACAAACCGATAAATATGAGAAACTTTTCGCTTCCGGTGTTATTGATCCTGCAAAAGTGGCCCGCGTTGCACTTGAGAATGCAGCTTCTGTAGCTGGAATGTTTCTGACAACTGAAGCAGTTGTTGTAGAGGAAAAAGAAAAACAAGGACCTGCTATGCCTCCACAGGGAATGGGTGGCGGAATGCCAGGTATGATGTAAAAATTTTTAAACCTCATACAGAGCCCCTCAGCAAACTGCTGAAGGGCTCTTTTTTTATCAGTAGGTGGCGATATTTTTATATATTTGCACCTGATTAAAAGCTAGCTCATTTAATGGACAATATCCGGAATTTCTGCATAATAGCTCATATTGACCATGGCAAGAGCACTCTGGCCGACAGATTGCTTGAAAAAACCAATACTATAACGGCAAGGGAATCGCAGGCCCAGATACTCGATGACATGGACCTTGAAAGAGAGCGTGGAATTACCATCAAGAGCCATGCAATTCAGATGGAATACCTACATGAAGGTAAAAAATATTTTCTGAATCTTATTGACACTCCCGGGCATGTAGATTTTTCTTACGAGGTATCACGTTCAATAGCAGCTTGTGAAGGAGCTCTCCTTGTAATTGATGCTACACAGGGTATTCAGGCACAGACGATCTCAAACCTTTATATGGCACTTGATCATAATCTTGAAATAATTTCTGTGCTCAATAAAATGGATATGACGAATGCCATGCCTGAAGAGGTTAAAGATCAAATAGTTGATCTTGTGGGATGCAAGCGCGAAGATATAATAGAAGCCAGCGCAAAAACCGGGTTGGGAATTGACAGAATTCTTAGTAATATTATCAACCGGATTCCTGCACCCAAAGGCAACCCGGATGCTCCATTACAGGCACTGATTTTTGATTCTATTTTTAATCAGTTCAGAGGAATAATCGCCTATTTTAAGATTATTAACGGGACAATCCAGAAAGGCGACCGTGTAAAATTTGTCAGCACTAATCAGGAATATAATGCTGAAGAGATCGGGGTACTGAAATTGAAACAATCACCCCGTGATAAACTCAGCACGGGAGATGTAGGGTATATCTGTTCAGGAATAAAAAACTCTACCGAAGTAAAAGTGGGGGATACAATTACACAGGTAAAGAATCCATGTGATAAAGCCATTTCCGGATTTGAGGATGTAAAACCAATGGTATTTGCCGGATTATATCCCGTTGATGCTGATGAATATGAAGATTTAAGGAATTCAATTGAAAAACTGCAGTTGAATGATGCTTCTCTTACTTTTGTTCCTGAATCATCTGCTGCACTGGGATTTGGATTCAGATGCGGATTCCTTGGTTTGCTTCATATGGAAATTGTACAGGAACGCCTCGACAGGGAATTTAATATGGATGTTATAACAACAGTTCCCAACGTCTCTTTCAAAGCATATACTACAAAAGGTGAAGTTATTGATGTTCATAATCCATCAGGATTACCAATGATTAATTATATTGATCATATTGAAGAACCATATATAGTTGCCCAGGTTATAACCGCTTCGGAATATGTCGGACCTATAATGAATCTGTGTATCGACAAAAGGGGAGTATTGAAAAATCAGATCTATCTTAGCAGGGACAGGGTTGAATTAACATTTGAGATGCCTCTGTCTGAAATAGTATTTGATTTTTATGATAAGCTTAAAAGCATCTCAAAGGGCTATGCTTCTTTCGATTACTATTATACTACATATCAGAGAGCAGATCTGGTCCGGCTCGATATTCTGCTGAACGGAGAAATGGTTGATGCCCTTTCAACATTGATATACCGTGGTCATGCTAACGATTTCGGGCGAAAGATGTGCGTGAAGCTGAAAGAACTCATTCCCCGTCAGCAGTTCGATATAGCAATACAGGCAGCCATCGGAGCAAAAATTATTTCAAGGGAAACTGTAAAAGCTGTACGAAAAGACGTAACCGCAAAATGTTACGGAGGTGATATTACAAGAAAACGTAAGCTTCTTGAAAAGCAGAAAAAAGGCAAAAAACGGATGCGCCAGGTAGGAAATGTCGAAGTTCCTCAACAAGCATTCCTTGCTGTTTTAAAACTAGATTGATCTCTGAGTAAAGCCTGTAAGGATCTAAAAATATTACCCTGGCATAGCCCTCATATTATCAGGGTAAATTATTTTCAGGATATCAGCTTATAACCCTTGCCATGAACATTAAGGATCTTAACTGCCGGATCTTTTTTAAGGTATTTTCTTAATCTGGTGATATAAACATCCATACTTCTTGCGTTAAAATAGTTGTCATCAATCCAGATTGTCCTTAAAGCATAGTTCCGCTCTAATATTTCATTTCCCTGTTGGCATAAAAGCTCAAGCAATTCAGATTCCTTTGTTGTAAGTTTAACTGGCTGATCCTTGTAATAAAGCAATTGCTTCAGAGGATAAAAAGAATAATTTCCAATGACGTAAGATTCAGTTTTCTTAATAACCGGAGGAGCTGTTGTTCTTCTCAGAATGGCTTCGATACGGTAAATAAGCTCTTCCATCGAAAATGGTTTTGTAATGTAATCGTCAGCTCCTGAAATGAATCCGTCAATTATATCTTCTTTTTGGTTTTTAGCAGTTAGAAAAATAATCGGGACTTCAGAATTTATTTTCCTGATCTCTTTTGCCAGTGTCAGTCCATCCATTTCGGGCATCATTATGTCGAGAATGCAGAGGCTGAATGATCGTAAGGGAAAAGCTTCAAGTGCCAGTATCCCATTTACCATCAGAGTAGTTTCATAATTTTTTGCTGTCAGATAGTTTTTTAACAGGATGCCCAGGTTGCTGTCATCCTCAGCAAGAAGAATTCTGATCTTATTCATATTAGTCTGTTTTGAGGAAATAAAAGTGTGAATTTTGTTCCCTTATTAATCTGGCTCTCAGCCTTAATAGTCCCGTTATGTTCTTCAATTATCTTCCTGACATAACTTAACCCAAGTCCAAAACCTTTTACATTATGAACATTTCCCGAATGTACGCGGTAGAATTTATCATAAATTCTTTTCATGTTCTCTTTACTTATTCCAATTCCTTTATCTTCAATATTAATAATAATACCATTTTTTGTGTTTCGCGTCGAGATTATAATTTTCGGCTCGCCTTTTGAATATTTTATAGCATTATCAATCAGGTTCGATATTGCATTTAGAAAATGGGTCTCATCCAGCATCATTACTGAAGATTCAGCCTGATAATCTTTGCTGATTGAACCATTTCTGTTTCCGATCTGAAGTGAAAAACTCTCAACAGCTTTATTTATAATGTCATGAATATCAAGGTCAACGAAACTGAGCTTCATCTTCACTTTTTCAAAAATTGCCATCTGAAGCACTTTCTCAACCTGAAATTTTAATCTCATGCTTTCATCGGATATGACTTTTGCAAGAGAATCAATGTTTTTGTTTTTGTCAGGAATAGTTTTATCAGCCAGCATCTGCGATGCCAGACTTATCGTTGAAATTGGAGTCTTAAGCTCATGAGTCATATTATTTATAAAATCGTTTCTGATCTCTGAAAACTTTTTTTGCCGGAAAATTACAATAAAAGTCCCTGTTGAGAGAATAAGAAGCATAGTGGTAAACAATAGTGACATAAAACCAAGATTTCCAATTTTATCAAATTTGTACTGTTTTTCCTGAAGGCAATATAATACAATCTGGTTCTGTCCGGGTACCGGGTCGTTAGGGAATAGCTGAATTATGAATTTGTTGGTTCCTGGTTTATCAGTAAAACCCGGCGTTTTCCAGATAATCCCGGAGGGGCCTGAACGTATTGAAAACTCAAAATCCAAATATATTCCTACATTATTAAGGGCTGTTCTAAGCTGGTGCTGTAAACTTTCAGGATCAATCCGTTCCCTGATGTCAGGTGTATTCCGAAGAATTTTTTCCATTATATTCTCAAGGAATACAATCTTATTGCTTACTCTGCCTGATACTGCTGCACTGATTATTTGACCTGACGGCTCTGGTAATTCATCAGCCGGAAAAGGAGAAATATCTTCTGCCGAGATAAAAATTTTCTGACCTGAACTTGTAATAGCTATCGGTTCCTCGGGATTGTTAAGTCCGTACATTTCAAGGAGTTTCGAGTTAGGTTGATATCCCTGCAGTTTACGGGCAAGAGGGGAATTGAGCGGTACAATTGCTGTAACTGAATCAGACGACGCAGGACCAACTTCTCTGACAATACTGCTAATGAGTTCTTTTTCTTCAAGGTCTAGTACCACAGATTCAAGAGCTTTATTTGCATAGTACCTGAACTGTTGATCAGTAATAGAAATAGCATTTCGTATCCAGTATAATTGTATGAGAATCAATCCTGAAATTGCAACAAAAAAAAATATTGCAAGTAATACTATTGTTTTACGTTTCATTACAATGCAAAAGTACTTGGTTAATTTTATAATTTCACACTTTAACTTTCTTTAACAACTATGTTTGTTTAATCCTGTTATTGGCCCGAATCGTATTTTGTGACAAATAATAAATTTTAACAAATCATTAAAATATTGTTAATTTTCAATAGTTTAAGTTAAAATGTTTTTTCAATCCGATAACATGGTTTATATTTGCAAAGGATTTGGCACGATATTTGGATTAAAGATATAGAGGTTTTTTTCATAGGTTAGGTTAGTTTTAGGGTTATCAAAAGTGAGCCGCTCTGTCAGAGCGGCTCTTCTTATTTAATACACAATGATTTAGGAATAGAAATGTCAAAAAAAAGAGGTGCTGAAAAGGCACCTCTTTCACAGATTTATATTCTACTAATAGAATTTGTAACGTTTATCAATAATGTTTGCACTCTTCCTGAGAGCTTCATAAGCTTCATAGTTACCTCTCATCTGAAATGTTGTCTTCAGTCTTTGCTGCTCCAATTTAAGATCCTCACTGGCGGAACTTGTCAGGCTGTTTACGTAGATCATGTAAACGCCATTGAGACCTTTAACCGGACCTTCTACAGTTCCCTGTTTAACAACAGAGGCTGCGGCAGCAAGTGCAGGTTCTGTACCGACACCCGGAATTGAGTATGATCTGAAATTAACCTGAACTGCTTCCTGAACAGAAAGTCCCATCGTTTTTGCAATATCATCGAGGGTTTTTCCTTCAGTATTATTCTTTTTAAATTCAGCTGAAATAACCTCTGCTTTTTTATCTTTCAGGAGATTAAACCGGATATCATTATCAACATCTTTTATAGGTGCAATCCCCTCTTCCTGAACTTTTGTGCAGAAACCTACAACATATTTGTCACCTATCTCAAAAATAGCTTGCTGATTGTTATCAAGAATTATCTTTCCTTTTTCACTCTGAAATAATGAAATAATTAAAGACCTGGGATTATCAAGGCCAGGCAGTGTTTTCTGCAGGGGAGTAATATCATTAGCTACCCTTTTATTAAGGCCTTGAACTGCAACTGATTTAATAAATTTATCATAAGTGTCATTTGTTCCGGCAAATTGGCTTGCCTCACTATAAATTTTCTGATTGGTTACAGAGCCTGGAATTATCTTCCTGTCAATAATGCCTATATTATATTTTCTTGAATTCTTTGATTGATCAAGAATTTCAATGATATGAGTTCCGAAAGTTGTTTCTGCTGTTACAATCGCTCCCTTCCTGGCAGTAAAGCAGGCGTCGCTGAACGGAACAACCATTCTTCCTTCAGGAAACCATCCGAGGTCACCGCCAATCTGAGCAGATCCCTTATCGTCTGAAACTGTTCTGGCAAGAGCTTCAAATGAAGACCCCGATTTGATCAGTCTGATCAGACTATCGGCCTGAGTTTTTGTTTCTGCTAACGTCCGGGTTGCACTGGGCGATAAAAGAATATGACGAACATGAACTGAATCGGGTCGGTCAGCAACATCAAGCAAACTGGCAATTTTATATGAACCTTCTTCAATATAGGGTCCGAAAATTTCTTTTTTATCCTCTTTCTTTACAAAATCCTTAAGGTTCTCAGGCATATCTTTTAATGAAGTAAAAAAGCCAATATGACGGGTGTCGGCAGTGAGATTAATAAACTGAACAGGGTCGGGTGCTGCTATGAACTCTTCTTTGGTCTTATTAATCCATGCCTCGGTTTGTTTTATATCATCTTCTGACGGAACAACATCGAAAGTTACATATTCAATATCTCTCAGAGAGGTTCTTCTGAAACTCTCTTTATGTTCCTGATAATAGGCTTCTTTTTCACTTTCAGATACCGTTACAGAAGAATCGGAAAGTGCAGCATAGTTTTTAAAGATATAACTAAAATCTACAGTTGAACTCATAAGATTTCTATCAAATTCAGCCTGTTTTGAAGTTACGTACAATCCTTTAGCGACAAGATTATTGTATTTTGTATTCATCCTGTCGTTAACAATTTCATTTTCGAAAAAGAGCCAGTATTTTTTTGCTGTCTCATCAAGTTCGGTTTGCTTAAGGAAATTGACCAGGAGTGATTTGTTGAAAGTTCCTGTATTCTGATCGGTAAACAGTTGCATGACTATCGCATGAGGATTGTCACCAAGTACCAGTTCATCAACCTCTTCGTTGCTTACACCGATTCCAAGTTTTTTGTACTGCGGATCAAGAATTTTTTCTCTTACCATCTGCTGCCATGTCTGCTCTCTGACTGTTTCAGTGGTGGCTTCGTCAATGTTTGAATTGCCCGATAATTTATATATCTCCAGAAGATTCTGAACCTTTTCTTCATAAACCTGGTATGAAATATATTGCCCGGCAATCTGTCCGATTTCATAATATTTTTTTGCTTTCACCCTCTGCCCTCTTCCTCCACCGAAGAAATCACTGACTACGAATAATAATAGAGAGACACCAATCACTCCTGCAACTAATACACCTGCTTTTTCCCTTAAAAATTGAAGTGCTGACATGTAATATGTTCTTTAGAAATTAATATGAATATACCTTTTTTATTCAGGCGACAAATATAACAAATTTCAATTAAAAAACAGGGCATACATAAAAAGTGATTAAAGTTAGGTAATTGTCACTAATACAATTTCATAAGTTAATCATCATTAATTTCTTNCGGAATTTCTGAGATTAAACCCCAAAAACGGAGATTAAATTTATCTGGTATGGCAGCCTGTAAAATTAGGGTATATATACAAAATACTCTTATAAAATATCATTATCTATGCAAAAAAATGGGGGTGATTCTAAAATAAATATATAAATAATGATAAAATACATTAAAAATATAGGGTTGGTATAAAAAAAAGATTATTTTTGTCAAAAAAATCAAAGAAATGGCAGAATTAAGATTCAGTGCACTAAGAGAATTATTCAACAGGGAGCCTGTTGTAACTGAAACACCATCAAAAATTATTTCAGAATACTTCAGAGTCAATGTTTTTGACTTCCCTAAAATGGAGCATTACTTGTCAAAGGAAGCTTATAAGGTAGTTAAAAATGCAATTAATGAAGGAAAATCCCTGACCAGGAAAGAAGCTGATCAGGTGGCCACGGGGCTCAAAGCATGGGCAATCGAAAGAGGAGCCACTCACTACACTCACTGGTTTCATCCGCTTACAGACGGTACGGCAGAGAAACATGATGGTTTCATTGAAATTGGTGATAACGGGAAGGTTGTTGAGAATTTTTCAGGCGAGGTATTGGTTCAGTCCGAACCTGATGCATCAAGTTTTCCAAGCGGTGGTATCAGGAATACTTTTGAAGCCAGGGGTTATACGGCATGGGATGTCTCTTCGCCTGTCTTTATCGTGGGGACTACTCTTTGTATCCCGACAATATTTGTATCTTATACAGGAGAAGCCCTTGATTACAAAGCGCCTCTTCTCAAAGCATTATCTGAACTTGATAAAGCTGCAGTTGAGGTGTGTCAGTACTTTGACAAAAATGTAAATAAGGTAATTGGAACCCTGGGTGTTGAACAGGAATATTTCCTTATTGATGAAGCTTTATTTTATGCCCGTCCCGACCTTGCGCTTGCCGACAGAACACTTATGGGACATCAGTCTTCTAAAGACCAACAGCTTGCGGACCACTATTTTGGATCAATTCCCGAAAGGGTAATGTGTTTTATAAAAGACTTTGAATGTGAGGCTTATAAACTTGGAATACCTGTTAAAACCAGGCACAATGAAGTTGCTCCAAACCAGTTCGAATGTGCACCGATTTTTGAAGAGGTTAACCTTGCAGTGGATCACAACCAGCTTTTGATGGATATTATGAAACGTGTGTCACGTAAACATAAATTCAGAGTGCTGTTTCACGAAAAACCTTTTGCAGGTATCAATGGCTCGGGTAAACATAATAATTGGTCGATGGCTACAGATACCGGCGTTAACCTTTTGTCCCCGGGGAAAAATCCTAAAACAAATCTTCAGTTTCTTACCTTTCTGGTAAATGTCGTAAAAGCAGTAAATGATAGCAATGAATTGTTGAGGGCTTCAGTAATGAATGAGTCAAACTCCTACAGATTAGGAGGCCATGAAGCTCCCCCTGCAATTATTTCTGTTTTCCTTGGCACTTACCTGAGTAATATGCTCGATAATATTGCCCGTAAAGTGACAGACAGGAAGATGACCCCTGCCCAGAAAACCGAACTTAAACTCGGAATAGGGAAGATACCTGAAATACTTCTTGATAATACCGACCGTAACCGCACTTCGCCGTTTGCATTCACCGGTAACAGGTTTGAATTCAGAGCTGTAGGCTCTTCAGCTAACTGCAGCGCTTCAATGATAGTTCTGAATGCTGCTGTGGCCCTGCAGCTTAAAGAATTTAAGGAAGAGGTTGACCTTATAATCAAAAAGGGAAGGAATAAGGATGAAGCTATCTTCCAGGTGTTGAAAAAATATATTATAGAATCCGAAAGAGTCCTTTTTGAAGGCGATGGATATAGTAAGGAGTGGCATAAAGAAGCACAAAAAAGAGGCTTGTCAAATATCGAAAGTGTTCCTGAATCAATATCACGTTATCTTTCAGAGAACTCTAAAAAAGTTCTGATCGGATCCGGTATTTTCACCGAAAAAGAACTTGAAAGCCGCGTAGAGGTCGAATATGAGAAGTTCACCAAAAAAGTGCAGATCGAAGCAAGAGTTCTTGGTGATCTGGCTATTAATCACATCGTTCCTACGGGGATTGTATATATGTCTTCGCTGATTGAAAACGTAAAAGGATTAAAAGAAGTATTTAATAATACGGAATTTGAACGTCTGGCCGGTGCCCGTAAAGAGGTGATAGTGACAATTTCAGATCATGTATCTATGATCAAAAAGCTTGTCAATGATATGGTAGAAGAGCGCAAAAAAGCAAATGTAATTGAGGACTCTTTTAAGAAAGCGTTGGCTTATGAGAAAAAAGTAAAGCCATACCTCGAAGAGATCCGTATTCATATCGATAAGCTTGAGCTGATTGTTGATAACGAAATTTGGCCGCTTCCAAAATACCGCGAAATGCTTTTTACACGTTAATATAGGTTGGTTAGTTTAAATAATGAGGGGATTGCTGAAAGGCAACCCCTTTTTCTTTTATAATAATTATAATACTGTATCGTTAATTAGTATTATCAGAATTACTTAAATTAATTACTTTTATGGTCGAATTGAAAGAGGAATTATGAAGCGATCTTTATTGTTCATCCTGTTAATGATTTTAGTTTTAGCAACTGCACAGGAAGCAACTGCTCAGAAACGTAAAGCCGAGAGGGCATATTCTTCTTATAATGCCGGCGAATATTTCGATGCAATCGATCAGTTTAAAGACACATACTCCAAGACAAAAAAAACTGATAAGAGTTCAAGGAGTGAACTTGTATTCATGATTGCCGAATGTTACAGGTTAGTTAACGATCCGAAAAATGCCGAAATATGGTATAAGCTGGCCGTTAAAACCTCATTCTCAAAACCTGAAGCACAATTCCATTTTGCTGAATCGCTTAAAAAAAATGGGAAATATCAACTGGCAATCGATGAATTTAAGAAATATAAACAGGTCGCACCTTCGGATGCCAGAGCCGACATGGAGGTCAGGGCTTGTGAGCTTGCTCTTGAATGGCTGCGGAACCCTGAAGCGTATAAGGTTGATGAGCTAAAAGATCTGAACTCAAAAGAATCTGATTTCAGCCCTTCGTATGGACGCAGCGATTACAGTCTGATCTATTTTACATCATCCCGCGATGATGCTGCAGGAAACAAAACCCATGGAGCAACTGGTCAGAATTATACCGATATTTTCGAAAGCCGTATCGACAAGAAATCAAAATGGAGCACCCCCATACCGGTGGAAGGAATAAACAGTGAATTTGAAGATGGAACTCCCTGCTTTACTTCTGGTTACAACGAACTCTATTTTACAAGATGTGAGGCCGGGAAACGGGAGAAAAAGGGATGCATAATAATGTTTTCAAAAAAAACCGGAGATAACTGGAGTGAACCAAAAAATATTGGATTACTTCCCGACTCACTGGTTGCAGCACACCCTGCAATTACCAAAGATGGATTGACTCTCTATTTTGTCTCCGAATTGCCAGGAGGCTTTGGTGGAAAAGATATTTGGATGGTCACCCGTGCAAAAGAGGGTGATGCCTGGTCAAAGCCAACTAATCCGGGTCCCGATATAAATACCTCCGGTGAAGAGCTTTTCCCTTATGTCAGGGAAGACGGTACACTTTATTTCTCCTCCGACGGACTAATAGGCATGGGAGGTCTCGACATCTTTAAAGCAATATTACAACCCGATGGATCATGGATTGTACAAAATATGAAATCTCCTGTTAACAGTTTTGCTGATGATTTTGGAATTGCATTTGAAAATGAAAATGAACGGGGGATGTTCAGTTCAACGCGCAAAGGTAAAGGCAATGATGAACTCTATTCTTTTGAACTTCCGCCTCTCAGATTCAATGTGACAGGACTTGTGAAAAATGAAAAAACAGGTACTGCAATTGCCGCTTCAACAGTACAATTGATTGCTAGTGACGGTTCAAATCTGCAGGCAGAAACAGGTACAGGAGGCGAGTTTAAATTCGCACTCAAACCAGATGTTGATTATATTTTTCTCGCCTCAAAGAATGGATTCCTTAACGGGAAAGAAAAAGAGACTACTAAAGGCCAGGAGAAGAGCCGCGACTTTATGGTCACTATCCTTCTGACAGCAATCGACAGACCTATTGAACTTCCTAATATCTTTTATGATTTTGGCAAATGGGATCTAAGACCTGAATCGATGGTTTCGCTCGACAAGCTTGTTGAAACACTCAATGACAATCCGAATGTGACTATCGAGCTTATGTCTCATACTGACTCGCGTGATACCGAAGAGTATAACCTTGACCTCTCACAGAAAAGAGCACAGTCGGTTGTTCAGTACCTTATTGATAAAGGTATAGATCCTGCGCGTCTCTCACCAAAAGGGTACGGAGAATCGAGCCCTAAAATAGTTGATGCTTTAATAGCTGCACAATCACCTTTTCTGAAAATTGGTGTAACTCTGTCCGAGCAATATATTAATACCCTGGCAAATGAAGAGCAAAAAGAGGTTGCTCACCAGATCAACCGCCGTACTGAATTCAGGGTGTTGAAAACAGATTATGTGGCTCCAAAGTAACAGACAACTTATTTATATTACAATGAGATATTTACTTACATTTCTGATAACCTGTTTAGTTGCGTCCTCCTCTCTAAATGGGATTACACCATCTGCCCCCCAGATCCGCATTCTTGTGGTTACCGGCGGACACGCTTATAAGGTTGAACAATTCAATGAGATGCTTTCGAGCCTGGGTGATAATATCACTTTCCAGGTAGTGGAATTCCCGGCAGCATATGATATGTTCCTGCCTGAGAACAGGGGGAAATATGATGTATTGGTTTTTTATCATATGTGGCAAAAAATAACTGATGAACAGGCAAAAAACTTTTCTGACTGTATTAAACAGGGAAAACCGGTAGTCGTCCTTCATCACAGCATCTGCGCTTTCGACGACTGGCCTGAGTATTTTGACATTATAGGCGGCAAATTCTTTCATAAGCCAACCACAGTTAAAGGAAAAACCTATCCTGTTTCATCGTACATCCATGATATTCATTTTAATGTAAAAGTTTCAAATCCTAAACATCCGGTTACAAAAGGATTAAAGGATTTTGAAATTTTTGATGAGACATATAAAGATTATTATGTTGAAGCAGGTGTCACTCCTTTATTAACAATAGTAGAACAAACAAGTACACCCATTATCGGCTGGACTAAAAAATATGGAAAAGCAAGAATTGTTACACTTCAAAGCGGCCACGATGTTCCAACTTTTGAAAATCCAAATTTCAGGAAACTTTTAAAACAATCAATTGAGTGGGTTTATAAAGGAAAATAAATTGGGCAGAGCACTTTTTCTTTTTTCTATCTTTACCGCCTGATTTATTACTAAATGGCTAAAGATTCAAAATATAGTAAAAGAGGTGTGTCCTCATCAAAAGAGGATGTTCATGCTGCTATCAGGAATATTGATAAAGGGCTTTATCCCAAAGCTTTCTGCAAAATAGTCCCCGATCTGCTTGGCGGAGACAGGGATTACTGCAACATCATGCATTCCGATGGGGCAGGTACCAAATCATCTCTTGCGTACATTTACTGGAAAGAGACAGGTGATATGTCAGTATGGAAGGGGATTGCACAGGATGCTATAGTTATGAACCTTGATGATCTTCTTTGCGTTGGTGTTTATGACAATATCCTTCTTTCATCAACAATTGGCCGAAACAAAAACCTGATACCCGGAGAAGTTATTACCGCAATAATAAATGGAACCGAAGCGGTGCTCTCAGAATTCCGTGACCTTGGGATCGGGATATTCCTGACAGGTGGGGAGACAGCCGATATTGGTGACCTGGTAAGAACAATAATCATTGACTCCACAGTTGTTGCCCGGATAAAAAGAGCAGATGTAATTTCAAATCATAACATCCGTCCCGGCGATGTAATAATCGGACTTGCATCTTACGGACAAACGTCATACGAAAAAGTTTACAACAGCGGAATGGGAAGCAATGGTCTGACATCTGCCCGGCATGATGTCTTTGCACCCTATCTTGCGCCTAAATATCCCGAGAGCTTCGACCCTTTTATGTCTTATGATCTTTTTTATGCAGGTAAGATTAAGCTTACCGATGAAATCATCGGGTTGAAGATTGATGCAGGTAAACTTGTTCTCTCACCAACCCGGACATATGCTCCGGTTATAAAAAAAGTGCTTGAGACCATGAGGCCTGAAATACATGGCATGGTTCATTGTTCAGGAGGAGGACAGACAAAAGCTATGCATTTTGTTGACAATATGCATATTGTAAAAGACAATATGTTTAATATTCCTCCCTTGTTCAGAATAATACATGAGCAGTCAACAACACCATGGCAGGAGATGTACAAAGTTTTTAATATGGGGCACAGGTTTGAGATTTATACTGATCTTAAAAATGCTGCTGAAATCATAAATATTGCTGCCGGCTTCAGCCTTGAAGCAAAAGTAATAGGCCACTGCGAAGCATCTGAAAAGAATAAACTGACAATCATCTCTGAATTCGGAACTTTCGAATATTAAACCGGTAAGCAAACCCTGTTGCCTTAAGCCTTAAGCCTGACGCCTGACGCCGTTGTGCCTTTCAACCTTATTTATTATCTTTGCACCCTGAAAACTTATTTTGTTATGGCAAACAACATGATAATTGAGAGGCTGGAAGGTGTAAAAACGAGGTTTATTGAAGTCGGAGAACTTCTTACACAACCTGATGTTCTCTCTGACATGAAAAAGTACATAAAACTGAATAAGGAATATAAAGATCTTGAGGGGATTGTTGAAGTTTACGAAAAATATAAACTTACCCTTTTAAATATCGCCAGTACCAGAGAACTGTTGTCCACCGAGAGGGATGAAGAGATGAGAGAAATGGCGAAAGCGGAGTTTGAAGAGCTTAACAACCGGATCCCTGAAATGGAAGAGGAGATCAAGTTGCTTATCATACCTTCCGACCCTGAAGATGACAAGAACGCGGTGATGGAAATCAGGGCAGGGACAGGCGGTGATGAAGCAAGTATTTTTGCAGGCGATCTCTTCAGGATGTACACCAAGTTCTTTGAACAAAAGGGATGGAAAGCTGAAGTGAACAGTTTTTCTGAAGGAACTGCGGGAGGGTATAAAGAAATTGTTTTAAGTGTATCAGGAAATGGTGTTTATGGCATCCTGAAATACGAATCTGGTGTTCACAGAGTACAAAGGGTACCGCAGACAGAAACACAAGGACGCATTCATACCTCTGCTGCATCGGTTGTAGTGCTTCCTGAAGCTGATGAATTTGATGTTGTACTTAAGACCGAAGATATCCGGAAGGATACCTATTGTTCATCTGGTCCCGGCGGACAGTCAGTTAACACAACTTACTCGGCAATACGCCTTACACACATTCCATCAGGAATAGTTGTTACATGCCAGGATGAAAAGTCGCAGCTTAAAAATTACGATAAAGCTTTGAAAGAGCTGAGGACACGGCTCTATAACCTTGAGTACCAGAAATATCTTGATGAGATTTCGGCTAAGAGAAAAACTATGGTTTCAACAGGTGACAGATCTGCCAAGATCCGTACATATAATTATCCGCAGGGAAGGATGACCGATCACAGGATCAACTATACAGTATATAATCTTCCCTCAATACTTGACGGAAATATTCAGGAAGTTATCAATAAGCTTCAGATGGCTGAAAATGCTGAACGCCTTAAAGAAAATAATGTCTAAACAGACTGTTAATGACCTATTCACAATTATTTGAAAACATCGTCAGGAAACGGTCCTTTCTTTGCATCGGGCTGGATTCTGAGATTGAAAAGATACCGGCATTCCTGCTGAAAGAGAAAGATCCCGTTTTTGAATTTAACAAGCGGATTATAAAAGCTACCCATAAGTATTGCATTGCATACAAACCAAATGTTGCATTTTATGAATGTTACGGTTCAAAAGGATGGCTGTCGCTTGAATCAACAGTACGTTATATTAAAAAAAATTATCCTGATATCTTCGTTATAGCTGATGCCAAGAGAGGCGATATTGGCAATACCTCAAAAATGTATGCTAAAGCTTTTCTCGAAAACATGCCTTTCGATGCAATAACCGTAGCTCCTTATATGGGTGAAGATTCCGTCACTCCATTCCTCTCATATAAAGATAAGTGGGTGATTTTGCTTGCACTTACTTCCAATAAGGGTGCTGATGATTTTCAGTATCATGATGAAGACGGGATTAAGCTTTTTGAAAGAGTTTTATCTCTCTCTAAAAAGTGGGGAACTACAGATAATATGATGTATGTTGTTGGAGCAACACGCGCCCAAATGCTTAAAGAGATCCGTCAGATTGTTCCCGATCATTTTCTCCTGGTTCCGGGTGTCGGTGCCCAGGGCGGCAGCCTTCAGGAAGTTGCGAAGTATGGTATGAACAGCAAGTGCGGTCTTTTGGTCAACTCTTCAAGGGGAATAATTTTTGCCGGAAGTTCTGAAAACTTTGATGTTTCCGCAGGGGAGAAAGCCATGGAGATGCAAACAGAGATGGAATGCTATCTAAAAGAACGAAACCTGATCTGAAGTATTTTTGCCCTTGCGCCGTTAAGCCTTTTTTCATATCTTTATATCCTTGCTGCTTTCTCATTTAATTTGTGCTGATATGAAAGAGGAATTTCTCCATTACCTGTGGAAATACAGTCTTTATGATCAGGAGTCTCTTATTGATAACAACGGTAACAGAATTACAGTTGTTCATCCCGGCCAATATAACCGTGATGCAGGTCCTGACTTTTTTAATTCAAGAATAAGTATTGACGGTACCGAATGGGCCGGAAATGTTGAAATACATACCTGCTCCTCTCATTTTGACAACCACGGGCATAATGCTGATCCCGCATTTAATAATGTCATTCTTCATGTTGTTGCGAAGAAGGATAAGGATGTTTTCAACTCCAGGGGAGACGAGGTTTTAACTGTTGAGCTGATCTATGATGAGGCTCTTTATGAAAAATACATAGATCTTCTTAATAATCCTTTGGTTATTGCCTGTCAGGATGAGATAAGGAAACTTGATAATTTTTTTATACAACATTGGCTTCAGTCACTGCTTGTCGAAAGACTTGAGGAAAAATCGGAATCAATTCTGAAGATCTATTATGAGACTGGTAATGATTGGGAAGAGACATTTTACAGGTTACTCTCACGGTATTTTGGATTCAGGGTGAATACCGAACCATTCGAAATGCTTGCTACAGCGCTGCCTTTCAGGATAATCCGGAAGCATGCTGATAACCGGTTTCAGATCGAAGCATTACTTTTCGGAACTGCAGGGATGCTTGAAGCCGGACTTTTCAAAGAAGCTATTGCCGATGATTATTATCGTGACCTTATAAGGGAATATAAAGTGCTCTCTTCAAAATATTCTATTCAGCCTTTAAATGGATGGATATGGAAATTCAGCCGGTTAAGACCGGTAAATTTTCCGACAATCAGAATATCTCAGCTTGCTGCGATGCTTTCTTTAGCTGGCGGTCTTTTCTCAAAAACTCTGGAAGCTGTTGATATAAATGGGATTAAAGAGGTATTTGAAGTTTCTGCCTCGGATTACTGGAACGATCATTATGTTTTTGGTAAAAAGAGCAAAAAAGTATCAAAAATCACAGGAACACAGGCGACTGATATTTTTCTTATCAATGCAGTATTACCTGCTCTGTTTGTTTACGGTAAGAGCAGAGATATCGGTGAAATATCCGAAAGAGCAATTACATTCATGGATAGCATTCATGCTGAAGAAAATACAATTATTGATGAATGGAAATCAGCAGGTATAGGTGCTGAATCAGCATTTTATACGCAGGCGCTTATCCAGCTCAGGAATAACTATTGCAAAAAAAGAAGATGCCTGGAGTGCCGNATAGGTGATAAACTAATCAGCATGGGCAGGAACCTTAAAAAACCTGAAGATCTGATTCTTGAGCCATAGGGAGAAAGAAGGGGAGAATGGGTGACGGGGAAATCGAATCTTTTTTAACGAAATATTAATATTGTTTGATAAACAACTGAATATTTTTAGTCTCCAACGCAACTTTCAGCATATAATTTACGTCTTTATAATGTAACCGGGAACAACAAAAGAGCAAGAGTTCCGGTTCTTTTAAAGAAAAATAATTCATCAAATATTAAAAATTTAATCAATTGTTTGATATTTTACATAAAAAAGCATTATTTTTGCGTTCCAAAATTGGTGACTCGATTTATATTTGGATAAACAATATTTTAATTAGAGACATGTATTTAACAACAGAAAAGAAACAGGAGTTTTTCAAAACCTTTGGATCATCGGATAATGATACAGGCACTGCTGAAGGGCAGATAGCGTTATTCTCTTATAGGATCAACCATCTTACTGAGCATCTTAAAAAGAACAAAAAGGATTTCAGTACCCAGCAGGCTCTTATTAAACTTGTCGGGAAAAGAAGAAGGCTTCTGGATTACCTCAGACTTAAAGATATCGGACGGTATCGCGAAATCATAAAAGCGTTGAAATTACGTAAATGAAAGAAAAAAGAAGGCAATTTTGTATTGCCTTTTTTTCGTACTATAATTATTTTGTGTAATTTCAATAATCAATAATCATATATAATGTTTAATATTAAAGAGAAAGTTATTGATCTCGGTGACGGGAGAAATATAATCCTGGAAACGGGAAAGCTGGCACGGCAGGCTGATGGCTCTGTTTTGTTAAAAATGGGAAAGACAATGCTCCTTGCTACAGTTGTAGCTGCAAAAGAAGCGAAAGAAGATACAGACTTCATGCCACTGTCAGTTGAGTATAAGGAAAAATATGCTTCATCGGGAAGATTTCCCGGTGGATTTCTTAAGAGAGAAGCAAGACCTTCAGATTATGAAATTCTTATCTCAAGGATTGTTGACAGAGCATTAAGACCTCTGTTCCCTGCTGATTTTCATGCAGAGACATTTGTTACAATAAACCTTATCTCTGCCGATTTAGATACAATTCCTGATGCACTTGCAGGGCTGGCAGCATCTGCTGCATTAGCTGTTTCCGACATTCCTTTTAATGGACCAATGTCGGAGGTCAGAGTTGCCAGAGTCAACAAAACATTTGTCGTTAATCCGACAGCTACTCAACTAAAAGATGCGGACATCGATCTTATGGTAGGCGCAACATACGATAATATCCTGATGGTTGAGGGAGAGATGAAAGAGGTTTCTGAAGCCGAAATGCTTGAAGCGCTTAAGATCGCGCATGAGGCGATTAAAATACACTGTAAAGCACAGATGGAATTCGCTGAAGAGGTTGGTTCTACCGTTAAAAGGGTGTACTGCCACGAAGTTAATGATGAAGACTTGAGAAAGAAAGTCTGGGATGAGACATATGAGAAATGTTACCAGGCTGCAAAGTCGTCAACTGCTGATAAACATAAAAGAACTGATGCATTCGAGGCAATTATTACAGAGTTTCTCGGACACTACACTGAAGATGATAAAGTTGACGAGGCACTTGTTAAAAAATATTATCATGATGTTCTTAAAGAGGCATCCAGAAAACTGGTCCTCAATGAGAAGATTCGTCTCGATGGAAGAAGAACAGATGAGATACGTCCAATAGTATGCGAAATAGATCCTCTTCCTGCAACTCATGGTTCTGCGTTGTTTACAAGAGGTGAAACACAATCTCTTACAACAGTAACCCTGGGAACAAAACTTGACCAGAAGATAATTGATGATGTTCTGAATAAAGGAACCGAAAAGTTCACCCTTCATTATAATTTTCCGCCTTTTTCAACAGGTGAGGCAAAACCGGCCCGCGGAATAAGCAGGAGAGAGATTGGTCATGGCAACCTTGCTCACAGGGCATTAAAAAACATGATGCCAAGTGATGAAGAAAATCCTTACGCAATAAGGGTCGTTTCAGATATCCTTGAATCAAATGGTTCATCATCAATGGCTACTGTCTGTGCCGGCACCCTGGCTCTGATGGACGCAGGGATCAAGCTCCGCAAACCTGTTTCAGGAATTGCAATGGGTCTGATAACCGACAAAGAGACAAAAAAATATGCAATACTTTCAGATATACTTGGTGATGAGGATCATCTTGGGGATATGGATTTCAAAGTGACAGGAACATCTGACGGTATTACCGCAACACAGATGGATATCAAGGTTGAAGGTCTTTCATTTGAGATAATGGCAAAAGCTCTTGAACAGGCCAAAGCCGGGAGATTACATATCCTGAACATTATGAAAGAAACTATAGCAGAACCTCGTCCTGAGCTGAAACCGCATGCCCCAAGGATTGAGCAGCTGACCATTGCAAAAGAAATGATCGGAGCCCTGATTGGTCCCGGCGGAAAAGTTATCCAGGAAATACAAAGGGTTACAGGTGCTACAATCATTGTTGAAGAGATTGATGGTCACGGCGATGTTAACATCTTTGGAGAGAATAAGGAGGTAATTACCGCTGCCCTCGACTGGGTGAAAAAAATTGTAACAATTCCGGAGATAGGTCAGGTTTATAAGGGAAAAGTTAAAACTATTGTTCAGTTTGGAGCCTTCGTTGAAATTCTTCCAAACAAGGACGGGTTGCTACATATTTCAGAAATTGAGTGGGCGAAAGTCAAAGCTGTGGAAGATGTTCTTAAAGAAGGACAAGAGATTGAAGTTAAAATTATTGATATTGATCCCCGGTCAGGGAAGATTAAACTCTCGCGAAAAGAGCTTCTCCCCCGGCCGCCTAAACCGGAACAACACGATAATAATCCTGAACAGAATCAGAATAAATAAACTTAATCCCGACTTGTCGGGATTTTTTATTGCTAATTCCTATTCTATTTCTATTTTTGATTTATAGAAATTCCTGTGATGAGGGTTGATTACAATTATGTGGTAATAGAGGGCAATATAGGGGCTGGTAAGACCACTCTTGCCAGTAGAATTGCCGGTCAGTTTAATGCACGTCTTATCCTTGAGAGTTTCGCCGATAATCCTTTTCTTCCGAAATTCTATGATGATCCTGACAAATATTCTTTTGCGCTGGAGCTTTCATTCCTTGCAAATCGTTATAAACAACTAAAGGATGAGCTTGTTACTCAGGATCTGTTTAAGGCTTTCACGGTAGCCGATTATTATTTCATGAAATCGCTTGTATTTGCTGCTTCCACCCTCAGCGGTGATGAGTATAACCTTTACAGGCAGATATTTTACATTATTTATGGTTCGCTTCCCAAACCCGACATCTACGTCTATCTTCATTTAAGTACCGACAGGTTAATGGAAAATATTGAAAAGAGAGGACGTAATTATGAAAAATCAATTACAAAGGATTATCTTCAGAAGATACAGGATAGTTATTTTGCTTTTTTCAGACAGAATCCTGATAACAGGTATCTCATTATAGATATTAATGAAATTGATTTTGTAGCCGAAGAAAGCCATTATTCAAAAATCATTGATAAAATATTTTATAAAAAGTACCCTGTCGGTCTGAACACAGAAATTCTTAAATAATTTTTTAAAATTAATCAGGCGCTTTGACTATTTTTTATTAAATTTGTGCATAATTTAAAAAATTAGTATATTGTTCTTTAATTCAGAAAATCTATATCTCAAACAAATAACACTTTTAATTATGAAAAAAATCAGAAGCTATTTTATCCTTATTCTGGCTGCGGCAGTAATGACAAGTTGCAGTGGTCTGAACAAGATGAAGAAAAACTCAGGCTTGGTAAAGTATGAGGTTATTCCAAAGGTGTTGCAAACAGATGCAGGCCTTGTTAATGTTACAATCAAAGGTGTATTTCCTGATAAGTATTTTGATAAAAAGACAACTCTGACGGCAACTCCTGTACTAACTTATACTGGTGGAGAAACAGCTTTTGATAAAGTTCAGGTTGTTCAGGGTGAGAGTGTTCAGGGTAATAACCAGGTAATTACATACAATGGTGGCAATTTTACATACACCGGTGTTGTTCCATATAAAGATGCCATGAAAGTATCTGAACTTATGTTACAGGTGAAAGCAAAAAGAGGAGCTAAAAGCGTCGATTTTGATCCGGTTAAATTAGCTGATGGTGTTATTGCCACTTCTACATTGGTTGAAAAACATGGCAGAGCGATAATGATGAAAGACAATTTCGTCAGAGTCATTCCTGAAAATCAGATGGCTGATATCAACTACCTGATAAATCAATATAATGTTCGTCCTGCTGAGTTGAAGGCTGAAGATATTTCTAAACTTAAAGAATATATTAAATCTGTAAGCACCGATCCAAACCGTCAGTTAAAAGGGGTAGTAGTGAACTCTTATGCTTCTCCTGATGGAACAATGAAAATCAATGAGCCTCTTTCAGCAAACAGGGGTACTTCAGCTGATAAGTTCCTCAAAAATGAATTTGCAAAAATTGAAGCTGCTAAAGCTGCAGGTTTCTTTGATGAAAAAACCACCCCTGAAGACTGGGACGGTTTCAAAGCTGAAGTTGAAAAATCAACATTGCAGGATAAAGATCTCATCCTTCGTGTTCTTTCAATGTATTCTGATCCTGATGTTCGTGAGAAAGAGATCAAGAACATGTCAGCTGCTTTTGAAGCTCTGAAAACCGATATCCTTCCACGGTTAAGAAGATCAAAAATGATTGTCAATGTTGATAAGGTTGGTCGCAGCGATGAGCAGATTCTTGCTCAGGCCAAATCTGATCCTTCAGTATTAAGCCTCGAGGAGATGTTATATGCTGCCACTCTTACAACGGATGCAAACGAACAACTCAAATTCTATCAGGCTGCTGCAGCAAGTGATCCTAAAAATTTCCGCGCTGCTAACAATGTCGGGTATGCCTATATCGCATTAGGCGAAACAGATGAAGCTATAGCAGCTTTCGAAAAGGCAAAAACAATCGAAAATAATGATGTTGTTAAGAATAACTTAGGTTTTACTTCTCTTGTTAAGGGCGACCTTGTAAAAGCTGAAGAGTATTTCAATTCAATGACTGCAGCTACTGCCGAATCAAAATGGGGACTTGGTGTTATTGCCATTACAAAAGGTGAATATGACAAAGCAGTTAACTACTTTGGTACCGAGCCATGCTTCAATCTTGCGTTAGCTCAGGTTCTGAAAGGTGATGTTAACAAAGCAAAAGCTACCCT
>JGI24132J36420_10000063_pt1 | contig 47886 bp, 77 predicted proteins | sample BarGraNGADG00212_3_FD_36420 | JGI IMG/M metagenome (IMG submission 36420) | reverse complement strand
GGGCTTGGCGGGGGCGCTACTGCCTCCCGAGCCTCCACTACCACCAGAATAATCGCCGTCGCCTCCCGAGCCCCCACTACCGGTGGAAGGCTTTTTAGCGCCGGGCTTCTTGTCGGCGGGCTTCTTCCCGGGCTTGATCGGTTTACCGTCCGGGGTGTAATCAGGAATTGACATGTTGCCTCCCTCCGTTCATTTTAGTAGTTATACCAGTCTAGAAGTCTGCCGCCGACGTTAGAACTGCCGCCGAAGTATTCCTTTATGTCGTTTTTGAAGCGCGGGTTCACCGAGGACATTTGTTTGATAGCGGAGTTCAGATCACCGGACAACTGTCCGCCCAACTTGGTGCCTACACTGTTACCCTTTGCCTCATACCAGTCGCTGTAGCTATTCGTTAGTTGCTTTCGGTAGTCGTGAGCCGTCTCAAGGATTCGGTGCCACATCCTCACTCTACCAATCTCCAACGCTCGCTGTTCCTCGGGTTGCGCCGTCCCCTTAGCCGAGAATTTCTCCCACGCAGACTCAATAGCATCTGAGTTCGGAGACTTGCTGTTGATTTCGCGGTCTCTCACCTTCACATACCCCAACCAGGCCGTATGCGCCTCGCGTGCACGAGGTCCAGTTCCTATGGTGGTGAGGACTGGCTCCGAAAAGTGACTTATGTGCTCCAGTCTGTCATCAAGCCCCCCGATGAGGGCCTTGCCGCCCTTCAGTCCGCCGAGTAACTTCTTCTGTAGGGCGTAGTAGGCGTTGTGACCGTCCTTGTATTCCTGGGAGGGCGACTTGGCCTTGTGCCAGTTTTCGTAGGCTACCCTTAGTTGCTCCTGGGCCATATTTATCTTGGGGTCAGCCGGTTTGCCAGTGACGAGCTGCAACTGATCCGATGTTATGAAGTACCACTGGTCAGAGGCGAGGGCTATGGTTGCCTTCAAGATGCCCTGCTTCTGTTCGGCCCTCGTGGCAGCAATGTTCTGACTTTCGGGGGTCTCCGAGATAAGCCTGTTGCCAAGATTCGGGTCCGCCATCATGTTCTTCAGTTGGAAGGCGCGACTCAAATCTTCATCGGAAACGGTGAATGGCGTAAGACGTACTTCTCCCTCGGCCGTGGCGGCTTGCTGGATGAAGTTGATGTCATACTCGTTATAGTCCAGGCCCCTGGACCTTATGATGTCGTTCCATAGCCCCCACCCGAGTCGCCTGCCAGTGTCCGGGTCCACCCCTCCGGGGTGCTCGAAACGATATAGAAGCTGAGACTCGCTAAACCCCGTCTCCCTGCCCACCTGCTTGGCAATGGCCTTCGCCCAGTCCTTACGTTGTTGTATCAATTTCTCAGTACCCTTTTGAAGGGCCTCCAGCTTGATATCCCCCATGTAGTAAACGGAAGAGGTTCTATCTTTACCCGCCACGTAGTGTCCGCCGTAAATATCGGTGATTACGTTGTGGTAGGCCGCGATTCGTGCGGCATCGGTCAAACGTTCCCCACCATTGTTGAAGAATGACTCCTGCCAGTCCACGGGATTCATTTCCATGTTGGCGTTGTCGTAGTTGTATGGTGACTGCCACCACTTCAGCATGTTGAAGTTGGCTGGGTCCTTCTTCATGGCTAACTTTTCTTCGTTGCTGGCGTCGTGATAACGTAGGTCCTTGTCGAAGTTGGGATACTTCTCGCGGACAAGGTTCATCCCGGCGAAGTCTTTTGCCTTCAAGGCGGACTGGTACTCAAAGTACGCACTCTGCATTTCTCTCGGTTCCTTGGGCGAGTACATGACGCCGAAGGGAGTGGGGGAGAAGCTCTTGGTCATCTCGTTATACAGGGCCTCTGGGCGAAGATGCTTTTCTCCCCATCCACCCTTCCCACCAGTCAGCGCCCATAGAGCCTTCACTCCGAGGGGTGCATTATCAAGATTTACACCCGTAGAACCGCTCCCCTCGGGTCCGTACTTTGTCCAGGCCATGATGGCGTTAGCATGCGCGGTTTCGAGCTTGTTTACATCTCCGAAGATGGACTCCGAAATATCTCCCAGGGTGGTGTCACCGGTGAGCCCGTATGTCAACCTTGCTATTCTTTGGAATGGAGACATGGTGTTGCCCAGCCCCTTCAGGAGGGGGAAATTCGCATAGTCCTTGGGGTCCTCTCCCAGGGCGCTTATGCCCGCCCGAATACCTATCAGTGGTATTAGGCCGGCGCTCGGGGACTGCGCAGCCACCTGATCCCAGAATCCCGCCCCAGTCTCTGAGTCCGGTGCCCAGAAGGGGATTTGCGGTGTGATGAACTGGCTGTCGCCGCTGGTGAATCCGAATGGGTCCCGAAGAAACTCGGGATAATTCTTCTGGAACGCGGCAAGGGCCAGGGGGTGCTTTGCAACGGCCCCCGCCCAGTACACGAAGAACTGTCGATAGGCGCTGATGAAGGGAACCATGTTTCTTGACATATCCTCGAACATGGTGGTGGAGTTGCTGTAGGCGGTCTGGTGTGCATACTTCACGGCGGTCTCGCCTGCTATTCGATGCATCTCCTCCGGACTGGTTTCAATCTCGCCAGCAGCCCTAGCCAACTTGTTCCGCTCGATGAGTTTGTTGCGCACCGTGTAGTATTTATCGTTGAACAGCTGTCGTTTTGTCCACTCCCCAATGCCCTGCATCAACTTGCTACTACCGTATTTGAAGACGTAGTGGTAGGGGTTGAGGGCAGAGGCTCCATACAGGGGATTCCTCAGTCCAATCTTTACACCCTCCGCAAGGCCGTTTCTTATGGGGGCGTTTACTGGATATAGGAACGGCTTCCCCGGGCCACTTCCCCACGCCTCTAGTTCCTGCACGGTGGGGGCTGCCCCCTCCATTGCCTTCCTCATCGGCTCGTGATCGGAAAAGAGTTTCGCCCTGTCATACCAGTTGTTACACCATTCCTCAAACTCGGGGGTGTTGTAAGTACCGGGACCCGCGCCCTTGCCCTTGATACTACGATAGGTATCATTGAGGAAGTTCCTCATATCGGTCGCGTCCTGCGTGTATTCCATCTTTCCTGTTTTGGGATTTTTTACGCGCTCATCGCGTATGCGACGAATGAAGCCCTTCAGGTCCTTGGGGTTTGTGGGGAACTTTCCCTTCCCACCGAAGTTCTTGCTGGCGACGAGTCTCTTGACAATAGGCTCTCTAGCCCAGGAGCTAAGATCATCACGAAGGGCTGCATAATATCCGGGCTCAGTCGGAGTGAGTGCGTGCCACTCTCCCGAGGTGTTCGCCATATCCCAGTCTCGTGCCATCCCGTCTCTCAGCTTCAACTCGAACTCAGTGAAGTCGGTGCCGTCTAATTTTACTTCCTTGACCCCCCTGCGGAGTCCGGTCTTTCTGAGAATCCAGTCGGGCTTGCCAGCTGGCAGGAACATGGGTTCGCCGTCAAGGTCTTTGCGCAGTTTGCGCACGGTCCACATTCTGCTGACTACACCCTCCGGAACAAATCGCGCTATCTCATCCCCGATGTTGACGCGAATGGGGAAGGCTAGCGAGGCCATAACGGTTTCCTTGAACATGCGCATTACCGGCTCAGCCACCAATTGATCCGCAAGCATGAAGTCTCTTGGAGCCTTTCCGCTCATATACCATCCGGCGATGCGGGGGTCATACTGGTGATAGATGTGGGTGCGGATTTGACCCTGCTTGAACGGCTGTGCCGTGCGCATATCACTAAGTTCGTTTACAGCCGTGTCATATTTGATTTCCTCACTGGGAGAAAGTCGCTTCTTCTGACCAAGTTCTTGTACGATCTTGGCAGCCTCGGTCCTTCTCGTTACCTTGGCGGTGGCCTCGAATACCGCGTCACTCATCTTGCCGATGTCGGCGGGAGATGCGCCAAGTTCGGTGGACAACTTGGCCATATCAATCCGAGCCTGAGCAATGGCGGGGTTCGTGATCAGTTGGTCGCGCTGGCGATTGAGTTGGGCCAGCTCGCGTCTCTTGTTGGTGAGGGCGGCTCCGCCCTTCTTCCCCTTGCCGGTTTTTACTCCGGTGTGTGCATATCTAGTCTGGTCGCGACCCGTAAGTTCATACTTCTTTGTCTTTGGATTGTACTTTCTAGTCTCCGTATATCCGGTGCCATCACTGCGTAGGTGGGTGCGCTGGTTGTCTTTCCACGCACTAGTTTTTCCCGTTGTGGGTGCGGGTTCCCCAGGCTTCACCACGTGCTTCGCATAATAACCCTGCTCAAGTTGGTCCACCTCGTCTCCCAGCTGTGTCTCCTTACCCGCCCACAACTCGTCCCACTTGCGCAACGCGCCCTGTGACACCTCATCCAGACTGCGCTCCAGATCGGAAGGAAGAACAAGGGAACCCTCCACCAAGGTTCTTTCTCCGGTCTTCTTGTCGATGGCATACTTGGGGAGGTAAGAGTGACCCAGTATCTCATCCACATATCGTTGTCCACGAGTCCAGAGAATATGCCGATTGTACGCCTTGAAGTCATCCAGTTTGTCGCCCAGATTGTTTTCAAAGGTTTTCCACATCTCATCGACTATCTTCTGCTTGCCTCCGGGGTGAGCCTCGTACACCCTGCGGGAGAAGTCCTGCAATTGCCGAAGAGCTGCCTTTCTCCCCGCCCTGGTGGTGGCACCCATGCGAATAGCTTTTCCCACCTGGAATGTGTCCTCGGCAGCAGTGGCAATGTCGGACGTTTTGCCATACATGGTCATGGTGTTGAAGATACGAGCCCAACCCAGTTGGCCGAAGCCCCTCTCCCCGAGGGAGTAGCGAAGTTGCTTTATCATAGCACTCTTGCCACCGTCAATTTCGACGCCCTTGATCTCCAGCTTCCTCAGCAGACCCTCCACCTCGATGTGAGACTTGCTGGCCGCAACCTGCTTCACCAAGTCCTGTATCTCGGGAATGTCCTCGGGAGCCTTCAGTAACCGATTGACTACGAAGGGGTCCTCAATCTTGGCAAAGAGCTCTGCGTTGGTGCGAAGGAAAGCGGGTGGGGCATATGTATGTACTTCTCGTTTCTTGACGAGGCCCTTGACTGTGCGCGTGACGGACTCTACGAGTCCACCGCCCAAACTGTACATCGTGGCACTTTCTCCGTCGATTCCGTGGGGAAGAAATGGGCTGGTGGGGTCGGAGATGTGCTTGTGTAGTACCTCGTCGGCGCGCGCAACATATGAGTTGTATGCATCGAAATCGCCCTCAACCCTACCCACATCGAGGGGTTTTCTCTCCATCCAGTCGTTGCCCACCTCCTTGAATCCGCGCTTGGCGTACACGTCCTTCAGTGCATCTTTCGCCATCTTCTCGGCCCCAAAGGGAACAGCCTCAAGCCGCAGGGTAATACCCGAGTTGTCTGCGGCGGACACCAGATCGTCAATGACGCTCCCGCCGAATCCCTGTCCACGCGACTCCAGTGGAGTCTCGAGATTCTTCACTACGACCTTGGGTCCCTCGGCCTTCATGGCCAGACGAACGTCATTCTCAAGATAACCTGCGGTGAGAGGCTTGCCGGTTTCATTCGGCACGTTGCGGAACGAGAGGAAATCGTCCATAAAGTTCTCTGGTGTATCTGGGGGAGACGGTTTGCGTGGTGGCGCATCCCTCGGATCAAGCGCCTTGAACTCGTCCCTATCCAGTGGTTGCACGCGAGGCTTTCCATTTACATCTTTCGCGACCTTGACCAGAGCTGGGTCTCCCGGTGCCTCGGGGTGACTGAGGTGGAGACGTCCCCTCCCAGCATCCACGGCCCCGGGGAAGAACTCTCGTGGTTTGCCCGTTGCGTCTTCCCTGAGTTTGGCAACACGCTTGCCCCAGTTTGCTGCTGGTTTCTTTTTCCCGACCGCCTTCTCCAGGTCGTCAATGAGTCCTGAGTCGATCTTTCCGCCCCCGGCCACAACCTTTTCAAGATGTAAAAGATGGTTCAAGCTATCGGGCATAATGGTCCGAACGTTCATTGAGATGGTTTCATTGGCAATCTTATTGCGTTCCCGGAGAGCGTCGGCGTGCTCCTTGCTATCCTTGCCGTAGATTTTCTCGGCCATATCAACTTTCTCTCCGGCCTTCTGCTCTAGGGCGGTGCGTTCCCTCACGAGTGCCGATGTCTGCTCCAACGTTCTCACCTCGGGGGGGGTCGGCGTTGGTCTATGGAGTTTCCCGGCAGCATCTTCGGTGGCCTTAGCCTCCCGGATGGCCTTGCCCGCATTTCCACCAGCGGGCATGCCAGCGTTTTCAAAGGGAACACCACTAGGATGGCTCAAATCGAGGAATCCCGCTTCGCTTCCGGCCAACTTCCCGAACGCCGCCCAATCAATTATGTAAGCACTGCCCATGCGAAAACCCGCGCGAGTCGCAACAAATGCGCCATGTGCACCAGCCTGTGCCCCGGACACAACCAGCGGGTCAAGTGTACTCCCAACATACACCTGTAACGCAAGGTTCGCTATATCGGACGCATCCTTGAGATAGGCGGGCATCTTCCCGGTCTCGCCGTAAGAAGCGTTCTCAAAGGCGATGTGGAACAGGTTGTCGCCACCAGCCTCCTCGCGTGCCTTCTTCCACGTGTCGGCATCCATCAGGGCCTGCCAGTTGAAGGGCTGGTCCTTTTCCATCTTCGCCTTACCACCAGATGCCAGTCCCCTTGCCTTCACCTCGCTCTGCCAGTATCCCTGGGTCGCATAGTCCAGCGCCACTTGCGCAGTCGCTAAACCCTTGAGCGCCTCGTTGAACGGTCCATAGATGTAGCCGCTGGCTTCGCCCACATCCTTACCCATTTCCTTCAGAACGGTTCCAACCCCCGGCACCTTGAGGACCTGCTTTGCGGGCCAGAGAAGTGTTCCGAAGGCTTTTCCGATAGACTCCATGGCGGTGTCCGTCTCCTCCTCGTACACCTCGCGTTGCTTTGCTGGAAGACGCTCTGCATCGAACTCCTTCACATATTGCGCGCGTCTCTCCGTCTCACTCATGCCGATGGGACGAGAGAACTGCCACTCGTCGTAGGAGAAGGTTTTTACGGTATCGTCGTCTGCATATCGCATGGCCTCCAGGGTAGACTTCACGGTGTCACTCTGCGCCCACTGGGTAGTATCCAGTCCGAGTCTGTGAGCTGCCCGCTCTACACGATCCTTATTGAAGGCAATATTGCGCACCGACGCCATAACGTCATTGGCCTTCGCGGTTTGGGAATAGTCACCGTACACCTGATATGCCCACTGACCAGCAAAGACATACTTGTTCTGTATTTTCTCCCACTCCGGTTCCCACTCCGAAGAGTTGGGGTCGTACTTTATCTTCACCCCACGTTGTGCTAGTCTCTTGGCCATCTCTTTTTTGAACTTGACAATCTCCTCATCGGGGATGATGGGGCCTACGAAGTCTGAACCGGTAACACGCCATGGGTCCTTGGTGTCACGCTGATACTGTTTTGCGAGCTGTACGCTCTCTAGAGTTGGTTGCGCGGCAAAGGGACTTGCCAGCGTACCCCTATTTCCCATCGCCCTTGAACCGGCTGGTGCGGGTGCAGAGGCAACACCACCACCCTTCACACCGTCAAGTTCTACCACACCCTTTCTCTCTCCGTCCGTCAGGTCGCCCCTATCCATGTAGAACATGTCTCCCGCGCGCAGTGCGGGTTTCTCTTCATCGGTAGCATCCGACGTGGGTGACCATAACTCATCGTAGAGACCCTTATTCTCCTCGGGGTCTTGAGGCATGGTCCCCTTGTCCAGAAGGAGCTGGAGGGTCGTTATCGGATCGGGAAAAGCTTTCTGTTGAGAGTAGTATGGGTTGATGATGTTCGCTAGGGACTGTTCCTGGTCCGATTCGGCCGGGGGCTTCGCTATAGAGAGAAGTTCGTTATAGGTCTTCGGGGGTGCCTTCGGGGCAGCCGTTTTCTGCGGGATGGAGGGAGCGGGGGTGGGATGAGACTTTGCTGGGGTTAGCGTGGGCGCAGCGGGATTACGACTACCGCTGGGGAGTCCCTGTTCGCCAACCGGCTTCTTTTTCTTCTTCTTCTTGGGAGGTCTATATGGCTGGTCTTTGGGACCAATAATCGCCATGGGTTACTCGAAGAATGGTGTCTGGTTGCGGACACCATTCATGGCCGATTCAAAGTTTTTCTGAGCGGCTTCAGCGTACATACGAATGCGGGGACCGGCCTGGGGAGATGCGGCAAGTTTGGCCCACTCCTTCGCGGCCCATGCCTTTCGTGCCAAGTCCTGCGCCGCCATGGCGTGACCGGCTGGTACTGCGCCAGAGACGGGCACTTGGGCGGGTTGGTCGCCTCCGGACCCTGGCGGTCTTCCCGCCGAGGGGGCCGGGGCGGCGTTGCCCGTCATAGGCGTTGAGGTGACCGCCTTTGATGCAGCGTCAAGTGCCGTCTTGTCTCCATACTGCGGAGTCTGGTTTACTGAGATGGTACCCGTTCCACTCACTTCGGCACCGGCTTCTTAGCCTTCGGTTTCCCGCCATCTACTGTCATGGTGGGTTCCATGGGAGGCGCACCCGGTAGTCCCTGCATCAACTCGGGTGGAATACCCATGCCCTCAATGGGCACCTGACCCTCGGGGCCGGGTGCAGACACGGTGGGTTCGCCGGCGGGGGCGGGTTCGCCCTCTCCGGTACCCTCTGATACCTGGACGGCCTTCTCTTCGGGAGACGGTGTTCCTCTCCGGAAGGACAGATGACCATATAGGATTTCAATGTTCTGAGCAGCCCTGGTGATGGTGCCCTGATCCTGTGGATCAGTTACCCACACGGTGACCTTCCAAGTGTCGCTGGTAGCGATGGACTCGGGGTTCAGTATCGGTGCGCCACCGAACCACACGGCACCCTTCAGCTTGGGAATACCAGAGAAGAACTCCTTGAGGGCTGCCACTACCTCTGCGGCAGTGTCTCCCGGACCCTGTTGCGGGGACCCGGCCATATTAGGAGTCCCGGCGGGAGGTGGAGTTGACGCCTGGGCCTTGGCCTCAGGACCCGGCATACCGCCAGTCTCTCCGACCATCCCACGCTCAAGACCGTAGTTGGTCTGCTGCTGATCTGCAAGATTGGGATTGGCGGTGGTTGGACTGGTGGCGGCCTGGTTGGCAATGGCCATACCCTCGGCCTTCCACTGCCTATCGCCGTCAATGTTGTGGCGAATGCGACTCTTGTCCTGAACCTGCTGGAGATTGTCCACGGCCGTATCCCAGTCAATGAGCTCATTCTGGTAGAGTTGCATGATTTCCACGGCGTTACCCTGGCGATCCATGAAGCTCTGGGCATTGAGGAACACGTCCATCTCTGTCCACATTTCGCCCTCGATCATGAAGTCAGCCGGGAGTGCCTTGATGTAGTACGTCTCTTTCTTTTTGAAACCTGTTGCGGTGACGTTCTTCATGCCGGGGAAGTTGGCCCACATAATCAGCATGTACTTTATTACCTGTTTCCATGCTCCCATGAGAATTTCTAGTCTCTGCTGCATCCTCGCTGCAATCGGACCCAGCTTGGCGTTGAAGCCCTTGCCGGTGGAGAGTCCGCCACCGTCGTCAGAGCGCAGAAGATTCGGGTTGTCAGCGATGAGGTCAAACCAATTCTGTAGTTGCTGGCCTAACTCCCAGAATGCGCTGGGGAGGTTGATGGGACCGAGAAGGTCCACGTTGCCGTTGGCGCCCATGGTGATGACTCCACCCTTGCCAATGGCAATGTCGGCAGGTACGTTGATGGGGTCCTTCACGGCAATGGTCGGCCGAATCATGGCGGCAGCCATTTCCTCAATCAGCATCATGTGGTTGTTGAGTTGTTTCGCCACGGGGATGGCGTCCTTGATGTCGGTAGACCCGAATATCATTCCCGGAAGCCCCAGACTACCCACACACACTATTGGAACCAACCCCATCTTGTTCTCCATCGGGGGATGAGCAAACTCTATCTTATCCAGAACGGTACAGAACTGAGTCTCGTCAATATACTGAATGACGGAAACCTCGTCCTTGTCCGCATACTTCTTGCCAATCGCGTCTCCATAACGGGCAACCACCTCGGAGCCGGTCATCGTGTCAATCCAGACCGCCTGCTTTAGGTCAAGACCATCAACGTCGTAGGAAACGGGGTAGAAGTCCTGTGGGGTTCTGGTGAAAATGCGGGGACGGCCGTGACGAATGTCGGGCCAGGCACCGATAACGGCCCCGTCCATCGCACACATTGACCAGGCCACATCCCTACAACGCTGGGGCATGTTTGAGAAGGAGAGAAGACTATCAATGATTCTTTCCAATCTGTCGGCAAAGTCGGTGGACCAGTCGGCGTTCGTTGCTCCGGGTGCGGCGGGTGCTCCACCCTGGGTCGGCGTGGGTTCCGGCATAGACGGTTGTCCCGTGGTGGGATCGACAGCCCCACCAGAGACTCCGGGTTCACCGGGGCCACCGGGCTGGGCGGCAATGGGAGCAAACTGATCAGGGGGTTGAACAACGCGAATGGTGGGCGGTAACGCAAGAAAAGCCACCTTGTTTTCGATGGCTGGTTTGACGAGGTTGATGGGGGTGGTAAGTTCGGCACCCTCGTCTTCCGACTTGGGGGAGAAGAGGGACTGAATGTTCTGGGCAACTCCGGAGATGAAACCCTGCTTCTTGGCTTCCTTGTACGTCGTTCCGGCGTAGAACTGGAGAACCTCATCGTAACTATTGTTGCGAGGACCCTGTTCCTTTTCTAGCTTTGTAAACAAATCGACAATGGCCCGAACGCCAGAATTGGTTGCCACGCAACACCCCCGAGATTGGTTAGCCGGTTATTTCCATTATATCACAACATTCCGCGTTTCCATGTGCCCCCAACTTGCGGTGGCAGTTAGCACATAAAACAACGCACTTCTTGGCTTCAGTCCTCCACGATGACTTCGACCTTCCCTGGTTCCCCAGGTGCAGACTAAAGAGTTTCTCATCTGGGTTTCTGTGATGCAAGTCGAGACATCTCTCATCATCTTCCCCGCAGACAGAACAGCCGACCGACTTCAGTATAGAAAGAAATAGACTGAACTCTTCCTTTCGACGCACGTCCCAACCATTCTTCTTTTCGTATGTCCTACGGTATTCTCGGTTCTTACAAGTCTTACACTCTCCGCAACTACATTTCCTTGGACGACCCCTGGACTTCTTCACGTTATATCCATAATTCAGTGTGCTGGGTTGACATAGTGCTTGAGACGAGAACCGGGAGTCGAATAACTGCGATATTCGTTCTGGTTCAGCTTCATATTCTGAGTACACAGCCACATTGCCATAACAAGGTCACAGGTGCCCTTGGGATACATGAGAAGCTCACCGATGAACTCCTCGGCCCTTTCCTTGTCTGAGGACTCCTTGTATGGAATTCTAAAGCGACCATCCTGTATCATTTGCCCCATAGCAAACACCCCGGCCTCTGGATCGGTCTTATTAGTTCCGGTGTAGTGTGGGCGAATGATGTTCTTGTCTGTATAGGGTTTCATGCGGTCATTGTCTATAATCCACTTGCCGAACGCATTCTTCTCAACAGTTCCCACCTTATAGTTGTACTTGCTCAGGAAACCCTCAATGTTGTAGTCTGGATTGCCCTCCAGAAGATGATCCAGCATTCTATCAAAGTTATCCTGAAGTTTGAGGAAGTCGATAAGGTAAATGGATGGATTGTCCTCTTTAGGGTCATATCCCAGGATGACGTATGCGGCATACGCACTCCAGCGCGAACGAGACCCTGACGCGGGGTCAAAGCCTGCGTATAGCTCCCAGGTGTCATCAACGTCGGCGAAACTACGCTCGGTGTCAAGACATCCCTTGTGACTAACGCGTTGTCCGTTGAATTCCTCCTCTTGTCCTCTCACCCAAGCCTCACGGAACGCCATCTCCTCTTCGTTGTATGCGATGTTTTCGTAACGCTTGGCAAACGCTAAAGGACCGATGGAAATACGTTCTCTATTCAGTGCCTTGGCGTCCAACATGTTGTTTGACAGCGATAGGGTCTTTTTCTTGTCCTTCCAACAGGAGAACTTGACACAGGTGAAGGTCGGGTCTCTCATGACCATGGCATAGAAGGCTTCTGGATGGAAGATGGTGCCGACAATGGCAGTGCTCCAATAACGTGCCGTATTTGACCACTTGATAGACTTGGGGCGTTTCACTCTCCCGAGAGCGTCATAATTCCAAATCGGACGCGCAGATGTAAACGGCCCGATACGCATCCACTCCATGAGCTTATCTCGCATATCAGGGGTCCTGGCGGTATCAGGTGTTTCCACGTCGTCAATATAGACTCTATCACTTCGTTTACCGAGTTCTGCGTGGCTGTTAGTTCCGTAGAATTCAAAGTTCTCTCGCACGTCGCGAAACTGACGTTGTTCGATAGAAAATGCTTGATTACTCCATGGTATATTTTTGTCTCCAGAGTGGAAATTGCCGAAGTCTGCGACCAGACGAGGGTTCTGGAGCTCCCGTCGAATAGTTGTAGAAAACGAGAAGGCTTCGGTTTCGTTTTTTCCAATGTATTGGTTTCGGGCGTTAGGATTGTCACAGGCTTCCATAACAGGGATTGCTCTAGTAGAGACAATCGTAGTTTTGCCGAAGCCAGCAGGCCAGAGAAGAAGGACATTAGGTTTCTCCCAATAGTATGGACTTACTCCTGGATTGTTTCCATATCTTATCCATCCATTCTCATACAACCACTCCATGTTGTTCTCAGTGATGAACTCGTATATCTCTCGTTCTTCATGGAACCTTCCCCTTATCAACTTCATGCTGAAGATTTGGTAGGGATCAAGTTCAAGGTCTAGATAGTGTTTACAGAAGAGTTCCTCTGCCATTGGGGAATCTAGGAGAAGGTATTTGTACTGACCCTCATCCTCGAGATTGCGAAATTCTCTATCTGGATCAATCGACTTCATATCGTATCTCCCCATAGGGACAAAAATCGTCGTGGTCGCCGCAGCCTAGCCACAATTCATCACCATCTCGCCATGCAACCGCACAGTCTTCCGTGCACCATTTCCAACAATCACCACAAAGAACGACTTTCGCTATCATTTCTCCCTCGGTTCAAAGCAGTCGCAATATCCATCAGGTTTTTTGAATATATCGCAGAGAAAACACCAGCGGTCAAGGACGATCTTGGGGGGCTTTTCACTAACAACGACCCACTCCTGACGAATGAAGAGACAATCTACGCAAAAGCCCTTCATTCTGCATCGGCAGCACTGTGAGCTCTAGTAAGAGCTTCTACATTTTCCAGTTCACTTCTAAGAGAGTTAGCATAGCCCTTCAAGAGCTCTTCTCTCTTTCTCTTATCCTCAATGTTGTCTAGTAAGCTCTTGCTCTTGCTCTGTTCTTTGCTACCCAGTTTACTCATGCTGATGCCGGCATCAAGAATGAGCTTTACTATTTTGAGATGTTGTTCAGTGGTGAGAGAGTGGGGGGAATAGAAAATACGTTCGTAGAGGTTCTTTAGGGCCTCACTACCAATGACTTCCCAGATGTGACTCTCCTGCTCCTTTCGGAACATCGGATCTGTTCTCCTCATCTCGTGTAGTTCTACCAGCTCCCAGAACCTATCCTGAGTACCAAGATATGCGTCGAAGTGATCGAGAGAGCCTGGTGCGTATCCAGCCCTTCTCATCAATTCTTTCTTGTTGACTTCGGGGTTGCCCTCCTCATCCCACTGCCTGCGGACGTTCTCTCCGTACTTGTAGTCGCCATTCTTCATTTGGACGTAGGCAATCGCAGCAGATTCCAGGCCCTGATCCTTCGACTCTGCCTTCGTAGACTTCCTACCGCGAACACGCCTCGAAGGGCTTGGTAGTCCACCATCCATGATTGCTACGTCTGTTTTATTCATGTAATCATTATAACATACATTTGGGACCGTGCAACCCCTTGCCACGTCCGCCATCTGTGGTAGACTGTATCCAACGAGAAAAAGGAGAAGAGATGAAGGTCAAGAGCAAACAAGTCTGTGGGGCAGAGTAATGGAATTCCTTGATTGGCTCAGCAACGGCGATATGCCCTTGACACCAATTGACCTGATAACTCACTCACACAAACTATCGGATTCTGCTACTTTGAACACCACACTCGATATCGAGTATGAGCCACTACCGGACGCAATCTGCGACGAAGTGCTTTTTCCAGATGAATGGGCTGAGGAATGCGATCCTATTTGGAATCCTCTACACGCCCATATGCGCGAGACCTTCGACAACTGTCTCACCATCAGTGTTGCCAAGAACGCCGATTACGCCTGCGATACGGACCCACTCGCCAACTTTCGTGCATGCCAGAAGTTCGGCGTGCCACTGGTGAAGGGTATCATGGTGAGACTCTCTGACAAGTTTGCTCGCATCGGAAACTTGCTAGAAAGAGAGGAACGGGTAAAGGACGAGAAGATAGCGGACACCATTGATGATGCCATTGACTATCTAGCAATTTTGAAGTATGCACTGGAGACGGAGGGGTGACCTTCTTTATGACAGTTGTCGGTCTCCTCGGTGCCGGGTTACTAACGTACTCATATTTCCTCAACGGGTGGGAGCTTTTTGTCACGCAACTCTCCGCCACTGTGCATCTTCTGGCCTATTCGATTTGGCGGGTGGACGAAGTGTTCATCATCATACAGGTGGCCTGCATCCTGATAATGACCGTTCGGCTATCAAGGGGGATAAGTTGAGACGCGTCGTCTACATTGCCGGTAAAATCTCCGATCCGGATTGCATCCGCGTTGCCGAGAACCTGCAACGTTTCACCCAGATGGAACACGACCTGTTGTGTGCCGGATACGCTCCGATAAACCCAGGAGCCGATTGGGGGGCGGTGTCTCTTGGCGGAGTCGCATACGAGGACTTGATGGCCCGTGATAGGGCACTGTTGACGAAGTGCGATGTTGTGTACTTCATGATTGGTTGGCGGGAGTCCCTGGGAGCCCTGCGCGAACATAGGTGGGCCAAACGCTGTGGAATCCCCTGCGTGGAGGAGAAGGTTGGCGACGGGGAGTATGGGTTCCGTAGTTTGCTGTTCGCACTGGAACCGGCATGATGGGATGCGACCATCCATATCGCAACGAACTCGCCGGTCAGGACATGTGGATTTGCCGCATCTGTGGGAACATAGGTCGCGATGAAGAGATTCTCTATACGGCCGTGCAGGCAAGAGAGGCTTCTCGTGACGAACTAGAGACCGAGATAGAGAGACTTCGTAGCATCATTGATAAGTACAGAGGACTATGACATGACCATTTTCTTCACCTCAGACCTGCACCTCGACCACTGGGCCGAGTGGCTGCAAAAACAACGCCACGAATTTCACAGTGTCGGGGAAATGAACAGCGTCCTCTTCTCGAACATCCTTCGCACCGTAAACTCCCGGGATGAACTGTACGTTCTTGGAGACTTCGCCTGGCGTCCAGATACATTCAAGGCATACGCGGCAGCACTGGAGGCGTTATGCACGGTGCACTGGGTGCAGGGCAACCACGATCCGAAGGTGCGACACGACCCACTGGCGCTGGACTTCCGCTACGGAAAGAAGCACTGGTATGTCTGCCACTACCCGTGGCAGTCCTTCAGACCGAACACGGTGATGCTGCACGGGCACTGTCACGCGAGAGACATAGGTGTTTCGGAAGACACTCGTCAACGTATGAGATACGATGTCGGAGTAGATGCGGAGTGGGGAGGGAGAAAGTACTTTCCAGTGTCCATCGAACAGATCGAGGCACGCATTCACAACACACAGCTAAAGTACCCAGTATAACCGAGGAGGAGTAACGTAATGGCAGACGCAAAGACACGAGAGCTGACCACCGCAGAAATAGATGCTAGTGTTGCCAAGGCCAACGCCGAGGCTGTCGCGGCACTTGCTGAGGCGGAGAAGCATAATTCGGAGTCGAAGAAGTACATTGCCGATGCGCGCAAACTATCGGCCGAAGCGATGAGAGCCGAGTGCTTTGCCAAGACCGAGGCCATTGACCTTGAGCGTAATCAGGAACTACGCAGACGTGAGTTGTCTCAGGACACATTCCACCACGTTTACCAGTTCATGGGCAAGGTGTCTGAATCGTCAGTCGCCACGGCGGTACGTGAGCTTAGTTACTGGAACCGCGACTGTCCTGGGTGCGACATCGAGATTGTCTTGAACAGTCCGGGCGGCGAGGTGATTGCGGGTATGGCGATGTTCGACTATCTCCAGTTCCTGCGCAGCAAGGGTCACGACATCACGACGGTCTGCATCGGTTATGCGGCCAGCATGGCCGGGATATTGCTACAGGCCGGTGATACCCGTGTGATGGGGCGCGAGTCCTATGTCCTAATCCATGAAGTCAGCTTCGGTGCTGGCGGCAAGATTGGAGAGGTCGAGGACGAGGTTGCCTTTGTTCGCAAGATTCAGGAACGCGTTCTCAACATCTTCAGCAAGAGGTCCCTGGAGGCTCAACCCAAGACGGGTCTCACCGTCAAGCAGTTTGCAAATCGCTGGCGCCGTAAGGACTGGTGGGTCGACTCAGACGAGGCCATGAAACTCGGCATCGTGGACATGGTAAGGTAAAGAAGACTACCGGACAGTAGCGGCTTATGCCGTGGAGCCGGTGCCGGGCACTCGCGATGAAGGACGCTTCAGAGACGGCGACCGTCCATTGGTAAGACCCGATTGGCACATGTGAGACGGAAAAAGGCGCGAGGGCGACAGGCGGCCTGGTAATAGGGGGGTCGCCTGGCCAATTCCGATAGAGGAGGGACATGAAGAAGTTGCTACCACCGTTCCACAGGGTGATGGAGAATGAGGGAGAGTGTGACCTTGCCAACGATAGGATAGCTTTCTTGGAAATCCGTCCGACCGTTGCTATCATTAATCCCAGCTCCGCCATGGAGGTTACGGGCTGGGACGCGGACAATCGTCTTCTGACGATTACCTGTACTTAGTTTGTGGGTGTATAATGAGAGAAAGGGGGCGGACTGGCTTCGACAGCGGATAAAGCCAAAGAGCAATCTGCTGGACACGCGTTCGATTCGCGTCGCCTCCACCATCATCCCACAGAAGGAGTTACACATGGCCACGTTCAAGAAGGACCCCAAGAAACCCGCAGTCAAGAAGGGCGTTCCAAATGCAAAGCCCATCCCGATGGTGAAGAAGAAAATTTACAAGACCAAAGTCGGTCCTGTGAAGAAGACCAAGAAATAGGAGGACTACATGTTAGAACAGAAGACTACGGCATTCCAGCCAGCGAAGAAGACCCCCGTGGCCCCCGTTCCGGAGGTGGAGGCTCCACAGCCAGAAGAGGCTCATTTAGTCACTTGTCTCTACTGTGGTGCACAGTCTTCCGTAGATAGGGAGACGTGTTTCGCCTGTTCTTGTGTGTTGAAGAGGTAAACGCTGTAAGGCGTTACGGGCGGTTCCGAGTGTGACTCGGGGGGCCGCCGGGGCGGTCTCGGTTCAAGCCCACATCAGCTTGTGGAGATGTGGACGCCGGGGTCGCCTCTTTCCATTATCAAAGGAGCACATCATGAAGGAAATGTACATCTGGGTGAGAGATGAGTACAACGTCGTTGATCCACCGGACTCTCCCGACCGCATTGTGCGGGCCTATGATAAGAACACCAGCGAACTCGTCGGCGAGTGGCCCGAAGGCGGGTCCTTCCCGCAGGTGATAAGGGATGCGTATTCCCTACTCTCCTGAGCACAGCGTACCCCCCTTCTGACCACCCTCTTTGTCCACGTTATACTGTGGGAGGGTAAGGAGCCCGGAGAGGGTAGGAAAATAAAAAAATATATGAAAAAAGAGTCCTCCTTCTTTGTGCAGGAAGAAGCACCCCGATGGGGGTGGGTAACACGAGTACGTCGTGTGAAGGCAAGGACATATGGAAGTCAACTACATTGCGCTGTGGATAAGCCCCTGAATAATTTACCCTGTGTATAGTGTACCCTTCTGTTCGCATCACCCGGCCTATTGTTGTTATTTATGTGATATAAAACATAATAAACACAGAAACAAACAGAAATGCACAGGAATCAGGGTATCCCTGCCCCTCCTACCCCCCGTCCCCTCCCCTCCCCTACTCACTATCGCCTTGGCATTACATGTTATGTTACTATATGTGCATGTATAATCATATAGAGTAGTAGGGGTGCGGCGCGTGCATCCATGCGTGCGTGCATACGCACACTATGTGCATGTATGTGTGTGTGTATCATGCATGTGCATGCGTGTGCATGTGCATGCGTGTGTGTGTAGTGCGTGTAGTACGTGTGCTGTACTGCTGTTGTATGTGCTGTAGTATACGCTATGCTATGTGCTGTTGTATGTGCTATGCTATGCTGTATGCTATGTGCTAAGTTAGATGCTAAGTTATCTTCTCATCTATGGCATAGAATATGTCATATGCTATATGCTGTAGTACATGCTATATTACGTGCTATGCTATATGCTGTTATACGCAATCGTGCTAGGCTGCCTGCTTTACGCGCGGTACTGCGCGCCCATAGAGCCTCACGCGGTACGGCGTGCGAAGCCCTGCGTATGCAGTCCTTATGGACTATGCGCGCGCACAGTCCTTTTGGACTGCGAATTCTTTACCAAAGAACGGTAAAGGCTCCCAAACCCCTCTCTCACTCTTATTGACTCTTGAACGCAGTGAAAGAGTCAATAAGAGAGAGAGAGAAGGAGCCCGAAATGTCCAAGTCAGCCTCAGCAGCCTCTCCAACAGTCGCAACGAAGCCCGTTCGCAAGGTCCACACCATCCGGCCCGTCAAGGCGAAGGCGCTGACGAGTGCGGTGGAAGGCGCAGCCGCATATGCAGCCTACCAGCACCAGCACAAGGCGACACCAGCGAAGGCTGATTGGAATAAGATCGTCCAGCAGATTGGCCTCAGCCTTGGCTACCTGCGTGTCCCGTATGCCTTCGGGCTCACGTTGCTCCCGGTGTGGACGGCTGCGTACAAGGCCGCTCAGAAGGGACACGTTCCTGCCAAGCCTGTCACCATCCCCAAGAAGGCTCCCAAGGCTCCCGCGAAGGCAAAGCCTTCCAGCGAGCCCACGTACACAAAGGCTCAGGTTGCTGAGGCCGTCGCCGCCGCAATTGCGAGCCTGACTGCGTAAGCTCACCACACATACGGGGCTCACGCTCACATAGGTGAGCCCCCAGGTCCGTGCAGGGTGGTGCCTGCACGCCGATGACGCCAGCCTAGGCGAAACCTGAGCTAGCCTCCTTCATATAGGCATGAAGTGTAGCAAGGCGAAGACGAAGAGAACTACAATACGTTCCGAGCCATGGGTGCGACCGGGAACACGGTAACCCATGGGGTGCCTACCACCAATACAGGTGGAGTGCGTACCCGCTTTCAGCGGGGTCCACAGGCCAGACTCGGCAGGGCGAAGACACATGTACCCAACATGCACGGGCATTTTACGTGTGTCTATGGCAAGCCCTGAAGCACTCCGAGCAGTACCCGTCTGTCTGCGCCTAAGGGTGAGGACATGGGGAAGCCACGTGAGGAACGTGGGTGCAGGAAGAAAAGCATTTGGCGGAGGACGCGTATGAAGGTGAGGACATAGGATGGCAGCCTACAACGGCAGCATAGCCGTATAAAGCACGCCTAATACTCACATAACATTACGAGTGACGGTAGCATAATTGGATAATGCCTTAGGATGTGGCCCTAAGCGATGTGGGTCCGAGCCCCACCCGTCACTCCAGTTCGTACATAGATGGTTGAGCCCAAAGGGCTCCTGATGATGGCCCGAAAGCCGAAACCGAACATGGAGGCGCGTAGATGCGTGGCGATGGTCTGATAGCGTGTGAGATATGCGGGCAAGACATACTCGTAGTTTCCGCCATGTGGCACGAGTGTGCCTGTGCAGATAAGCAGGGTGTAACGACACCCTTGTGCCAGGAATGTGACAAAGAGAACCCAACGGGCGATTGCCCGAATGACTAGGAAGGATATCATGACGCTTCACACACAAGAGGCTGCTATAGAATATCAATACGAATGTGCACATGCCTCGGATGAGTTCCTGGAGGAAGACGAGTCGGTTAGCACCGACGAGAGTGCGTTCACCTGCGTCATCTGTGGGTGTAATGAAGTGTTCGTGGACGGCAAGTTCGAGTGTGGGTGCTGACATGGATGACCTGGACAAGATAGCATACGATGATCTGTGGGCGGAATTTGAGAAGCTGAAGGACTTCTGCTGGAAAGAGACATTTCGTGCGGATGATGCTGAGGCCAAGATAGAGCGCCTTGTGGCCGCAGAGCGGATTTGCAGGGGAAGGTGCTAACATGACCGCACAACACAAGGCTGAGAAGGAGGCTCGACTGGCTGCCTACGCAGCAGCACTTGCAATCTGGAAGGCGTTGGATGCACACACCGAGCTGAGCGAGACGGTGCGACGTGCAAGGAAGAAGCTGACATGAGGACGCCACGGCGCAAGGTGACGTGCCCGATTTGTGGGGGGAGATGCTGACATGAGCGAGGACGCATACAGGGGGTTGGACCCCGACATCAGCGAACAGTATGTGCTAACACAGTTCTATGCAGGCATGGAAAAGCTGGAAGTATACCTCACAAAGCAGGCCGCGTTTGATGAGTATGTGAAGGATGGTGAGTGATGGGGTGGCCGCAGGTTGCAGGTATAGCGGGAACACTGCTGCTTATGGTCTTCTTCATCGCAGCATATACGTGGACGACACTAAGCGATTGGCGCTTCAACCGCCGACTCAAGAGAGACTACCCGGATTTGTGGCAAAAACGCCTTGATCGTGAGGCAAACAGGAAGCAGGGAAACTGATGTACGCTGATGACCTAGCAATTGGACTGTCGTACAAGTATAGCAACGAGTATGTAGGCTACTGGAAAAAGGCATACCTTGATGGACGCGAAAGTTACGAGGATTTCGTATCCATTCGTGATTATGTGATGGAGCTTGTTGGCCTCACGTTCCAGCCCGGAATTGTAATGGTGCAGAGTCACGGTTCGATCAAGCCAATACATGTGGATAATCTGAAGCTGACATGCGCAGAATGAGCGCACTTGACAACTACCGCAGAGTTTGGCCATGCGGAGAAGTCTCCGGACTCGCTGAGGCCGCCATCAGGGAGCTGGAGGACGAGATCAAACAGCTAAAGGAGGAATACGCTGATCTCAGTGCACACTTTGATGCACAGATGACAGCCGAGAATAGATTGAATGAACTGGTCGACTCTGGAGTGCTGGGTAGCCTTCCATCCTATACGGATGACCCCGGAGATCGTCGCTATCCCCGTAGTCAGTCGTTCATACAAGAAACATTCTGAGGAGGTTGCGGACAATGATCGAGTGTCCATCCATAGAGGTGCTGGAGTCCATGGGTTTTGATTTCAACACTACATTTGGCGTGGAGTTCGAGTTCTACTGTGTAGACGAAGACCGTGACGGTGTGGCTGACCATCTCGACAGCACCACCGGCATCAGCACACGTAGTGAACACTACAACCACATTGACAATGACCACTACTGGAAGATTGTCTCGGACGCATCCCTGGATAGTTACGAAGATGACGGGGGATACGAGTGCGAGAATTGCGAAGTAAATCCTACGTGCGACGAGGACTGTGCGTACAACTGCACCCCAAGTTATGATTGCAGCGAGTGCGAGGTGAACACATACGACGGGCCAGAAGGCGAAGGTCCAGAGTGCGGGGAATGTGCAGAGCTAAACGACTTCCCCTCGTATGAGTGCGGGGATTGCGAGCAAGAGCGATACTGTGACGAGGACTGCTCATACCACTGTAGCCGCAGCAATTCGGGCAAGGGGGGCATGGAGCTAGTGTCCCCAATCCTGCAAGGCCACAAGGGGCTGAGTCAGGTACACGCCATGTTGGAGGCGCTGGAGGGCCTTGATTGCAGCGTAGATGAGAGCTGCGGGATGCACCTGCATCTTGACGGCGAGTCTCTAACGCATAACGACATGAAGAACCTTGCGTCCCTATATGTCAAGTATGAGGCCACCATCGACAGCATCATGCCTGCTTCCCGTAGAAACAACAGCAATTGTAAATCCATGTGCAACGCAAGGTGGGGCGCCAGGGACTACGGCTGCGAGGCTCCACGCTTGAAGAAGATTGCGGCCAAGTTCGATGAAATGGAATCCGCCAAGGTTATGAGCGAGCTTCTGGGCATATGGAGAGATCGCTTCATCAAGCTGAACCTGGAGGCTATGCACGACCACGGAACTGTTGAGTTTCGTCAGCATGGCGGTACTCTGAGTTTCGAGAAGACCATGCACTGGGTTACCCTGTGCATGAACATGAGGCGCAGAGCTGTATGCGTATCGAAGGTGAGTCTGTCTGCCGAGAGCTACCCGTCTCTGGAGTGTATGATGGACGAGTTGGGGTCCAGCGAAGAGAGTAGGGCCTTCTGGCTGAAGAGGCGCGACCAATTCGCGGAAGAGGTATCCGCAGACCGTGCTCGTGTTGAGGTGGATGAGGCTAGGCGTGCCGTACATTACGAACAGCGGGAACACGACGAGCGTGTTGCTGCACAAGAGGCTTGGCGCTGGAACGCGGAGAGAAACGAACGAGGTGCGCAGGCAAGTTGGCTATTGTGGGACTATCCGATCCCTCTGCCGGATTCGGCATACGAATTACTCGCACGAGACAGAGCCTTCTGGTATTCCCGGGGTGCCGCACAGGCGGCAAGGGCGGAGAATGAGATACGGCCAGAGCTTCTGTTCGGCGACTATTATATGGCAATGCACGTAGCATAATGGGAGGCTATATGACGAAGGACTACAAGAGGTTGTGGAAGTGGGTTGACCCCGAGGCATACAGACAGAAGATGGAGGACAAATACGAACATCACCCGCGCCTTTACATAGCATATGGAAGCAACCTGAACATACCGCAGATGCAGGCACGTTGCTACACTGCGAAGCAAGTAAGGGTCGTGAATCTTCTCGACTATGAGCTGGTGTTCACAGACGTGCTTACAGTCGAGCCGTTACTAGGCAGCAAGGTGCCGTGTGGACTGTGGCGCGTGACACCGGAGGACATTGACGCCCTAGACACATACGAGGGCTATCCCCACCTTTACGACAAGGTATATGTCACCATAAACATTGATGGCGTGGACGAACTGGCGTTCCTGTACGTGTTGGACATCGAATACGAGCTGTCGGCACCATACAGCGGTTACCTTCGCACCTGCCTTGACGGGTACAGGCAGTGGGGCCTTGACGAGAATGTGCTTAGAATGGCCGAGGCGGCTGCCGTGGACGCCGAGAGGGATGTAGAGAAAACACCCATGGAGTGCTCCTCCTGTAACGTAGTTCTACCACGTCCGCTGATGACCAAGACTCGCTTATTTGGATGGATGTGCCTGGACTGTCAGGAAGTCATGTTCTACGGCCAAGACGGGAATGTGGCATCATACGGACACAACACCATAGGGACACCGAGAACATCGCTGTTGTATGATGACCTGTCGCCTGATTGGGAGACTTGCGACCCCAGCGAGCTGGACTGGAGTCCCGGAGGCGACTATGCATATGACGACATGGGGTCGAACAGACAAGCGGATTGTGGAGGAGGATGGAGCTGATGAACAGAGTAGAAAAGGCGCTATTCCTACTGGAGTGGGTCGAAGACCTGGTAGATACAGAATGCATTGACGGAAAATACAACGATCAACTCAGGAGAGCGCGTCACAAGCTTCGGGATGCCACTCTTGAGCTGCAACTGGTGAACAAACCATGAAAACACCACAGGACCAGTTTCTTTGCGATGCCGTGCGTCGGATGATTGGTGCTCATCGTTCGGCGGACTATTTTCTGATGCAGCATCGCAACCTAAGGAAGCATGTTGAGTTTGCCATTGAGGCGCAGCGCATGTACACCATCGCGGATAAGAGATTGCAGGAGTTGGGCGTCGTAGATAATGCGGCGCGACAGAACTGTATTCACGGCATCGTATCGGCCCCGACATGAAGGCGCGGACTGTAAATGCACTTGCGGACGCTACTATATGGGCGGCAATTCGCATCCTCGGGTTGATGCCGAGGGTGATAGTAAAACTGGGTTCGGAGGAGAGGAAATAGGATGTATAATATACAGGAGGTATCATGAACCTAAACCCTGATCCCGATCGTATTTACTGTCCCGACTGCGGGGAAGACGGCGGACTGGCGGAAGTGGTGAGCGGCTACTTCAGTCCAGATGTGCTGATATTCCGCTGTCCGTACTGTCACACGCTTGTGGAGGATGGCTGCTTCGTCTACATCAAGCCCCCGAGATGACAGAGCTCATCGTTACGGGGGTTGTCACGATTGTAATCTGTGTCATAATTATTAGTATGTTTGTACCTGGGAGGAACAAATGAGCAATATGAAGAATTGGTGCGACGGCCTGCGTGACTTGGTGAGCTTTGTGGAGTGTCGCGAAGACATGTTCGACGGATACATCACGCCATTTACCATGAACCTGTTCGCCGATGATGCCGAGAACATGGCCGAAAAGGCGCGCCTGCTGGGAACAGCCAGCAAACATGAGCAGGGTGGGTACTACTTCCTGGAAAAGAATTTCGGCCCACACAGCGTTCAGTTGAACATCCAGCGTGACCAGATTTGCGCTAAGGTGCAAGTCGGCACAAAGACGGTTCTAAGGCCGGACCCAGGTGTTCCGCAAATAGAGGTGGAAGAGCCCGTGTATGAATGGACTTGTCCTGACTCGGTGCTATCTGGGGGCCTAGCCTCCGATCTCTCTGGCGATGAACCCGTCACCACCGACAGCGAAGTTGAAGGTGTGATGTGAGCGGACCATGCACCGACTGCGGAGGGCCTGATTACCAGACGCTGGAAGCGAAGAACGTCATAGCGGCCGAAGACCTTGAGGCAGCCAAGCGCGATTTGCAAGTGGAGCGCGAGTGGCGCGGAAAGGCCGAGGCCATAGTTGGCGAGCTGGAGGGCAGGAACACCCAACTGCGCGTTGCTCTTGACGACATCTCAGAGATATTGGAGGGGGTGTTCGCATGAGCGTGTTGGACGAACTGCGGAAGACCCTGGGCAACGACCCACACGGTGACGGGTGGAGAACAGATGACATTCTGTCCGAGATTTATGCCTTCGAGGATGCACACCCGGGGCTGATGGACCTGACCCAGGCGTGCGACAGGTGCGGCAAGCCGATGAGTTGGCAGATGGAAGTCGGCGTGCGTATAGCGGATTCCAACCCCAGGAACTTCTCCGGGTGTCTCTGCCCAGCCTGCGCCAAGGAGATCAAATGAGCGTACAGGAAGAGTTCGAGCCCAACTTCAACGCACGGTGGGCATTTGAAGAGCACATGCATATATTGGAAGAAGAGGAGGCGGACCGATACGAAGGCACGAACTTTGATGAGGATTTCACCGTCTATGACGAAGACCTATGGACGTGGGCGGACAATGATCGCAGCTGAGAAGGAGACGAAATGAGTGCATACGGATATCGCATTGAGGTGTACGAATACGATGTCGACGGCGAGCCGTGCAATGTGTCGTCAACTGGCTCCGAGTTTGATGAGGAAGCCCTGGCCGAGGCACACAATAGACTAGCAAGCGGGGCGTCTTCCGTCGTCATCCAGTTAGTGACTACATGGAGGCAGCTGTGAGTGAATCCACCGCCACATTCACGAGTGTGAGGGATCACATCGCCGCACTAGAGGAAACGAATAGGCAGCTGTTAGCGCAAGTTATATCAGTTTCCGACTGCTACGGCTATAATCATGCCCATCATGCCGCCCGCATTGTCGAGCTGGAGGCCAGGAACGAACGCGGCAGTGCGACCATCGCTAACTGCATGGGCCAGATTGCCGACATTCGCAAGCAGCTCGGATGCCCGCAGGATCGACACGTCGGGTTGTTTGCGAAAAAGACACGGCAGCGTGCCGAGAATGCAGAAGCCGCCATCGAGCAGCTGAGGACCGCCCTTGTTGCAATTCAGTCCACCACCCCGGGCTCCGCACATCGCATTGCCATTCAGGCACTAACGGAGCGTATCCATTGCGATAGCGTAGACGAATACACCTGCACGGAGTGCTCGGGTCACAATCGTTGCGAGGACGAAATGGACGCAGGCTTTGGGGACTACGGCAGAGACGACCCGAGAGAGGACCGATGAGCGAGCTTACATCATTCCGCATGGACAAGTACGAGGTCTACGACAGGGACGAAGCAGACCACTTCATCGCCAAGCTGATAAGCGTCAGGGCGAACGAAGCGAGCGGGTTCCGCACCCTTATCGCCGAGCTGGAGGCGGAGGTCAACAAGATTCGGGCGGAGTACCACTACGACCTCATCTACTACAACCGCGAGCGCGCCGAGCAGGCCGAGGCCGAGCGGGACGCGCTGAAGTGCTGCGGGAACTGCGGGCACGACAGAGCCGCTGACGATTGCTGCGACAACTGCACCGTGGACGCGCCCCGTTGGACGAGGAGGGAGAATCATGTTGATGTGTAAGGATTGTAAGGACGATATTTGTCCCGAGGCGGGCGTTGACATGCCCGCTTGCGACGACTTCCACGGGGGCGAGGAGAAGCCTCTCTGGCTCGGGCCAGAAGAAGAGAGGGCAATACACGACCTATTCAGGGCGGTGTCTGCGCTAGACGCTCGGCTGGGTACCATGGAGCGTCGGTGGGAGAAGATGCTGGCTGCCATTGTAAGAGAGGCGAACGAATGAGCTGGACTAGCGACGCAACCTGCAATACGTGCCCCTGGTACTACCAGTTCACCACCGAAGAGCGCGACGCGCTGGATGCAGTGCCCTCGTGGGAGGGATACACCGGACTGTGCCGCATCGGTCGTCCACTGGTGATGGGAGACAGCAAGGGCGTTTGGCCCGCCATCACTAAAGCTGCGTGGTGCGGTGAGCACCCCGACCGCCAGCGGCGCGATTACGCAGAAACCACGCTTCTTGGACGCACTGAATGACCGCCATCAAGATAGTTCCACGACCTGACGGAAGTAAGCCCCGAACATCCGGTCTACATAGAACGTGTAGAACTTGCGGCACCAGAGTGAATCAGTACAAGAACCCCAGCGCCGCCGAAACTCTCTGCTACTGTTGCGAGGACAAGCTACCATGGACGTATGCTCTCATAGCGGGCGGAGGCACCTTCGCGGAGGACCCTAAGAACAGAAGGACGACCAAATTAGTAGTTACAGTTGACCCAGAAACTCAAGGGGGAACATGAAAATATTTGCAGACAATGTGTGGAATTTCAACCGGGCACCAGGCTATGCCACGGAAAGCATGGCCCCTCCCGGAATTGTGCTATGCAGCGAGTGTGGACGTGAGATCAAGCCGGATGAGAGCTGTTTCGACCGGCTCGTTGAGAGCGACGCCGATGAGGACCATGCGTCCATTTGGAATCTCCTCTACATCTGCACCTCGTGCTTCAAGAAGGGGCTGGGATGAAAGGCAAGAACCCCGACACCCAGTGGCGTATGAGCTGGGGAACAGACCATGACGGGGCTGTCGCATTTGGTATACGATATGTGCCCTGTCAAGTCTGTGGTCGCGGCATACACCCGGAAGAAGACTGCTTCACCCGATTTATCGGCTCGGGCCTTGATTGGACCACACAGTATCTCTGTTGGTCATGCGAAGAGAAGGGGTGGACGTGATGAAGGTGCTTCTCATCATCATCGTTGTTAGCGCCGTGCTGTTCATATGGGGCCTCTGGGGGGAGCGGCTGCCAGGGACCCAGAACAAGATCGAGCCCGAGCATCCATGGCCTGCCCCACCAGTCCACCGGGGCGTGCCTGTTGACTGTGATGAGTATTGCCTCCATGACGGTCGCTGCTACCATGATGGGTTGGACGACATCTGTCCTCGCGAACCACAGTGTCATGATGAGGATAGGGGCTGGGAGGATGGTTGAGGTAACCGTCAAGAAGGCACGCAAGTTGAAGTCCCCCATCGTCGTAAGGCACAAGGGAGAGTGGTGTGAGGTGCAGGAGATAAGGACATGGGGCAAGAATTGGATGGTAATAACCGACGGGGAAGACTTCGTAGTTGGGGACACCTGGCATGGCCTCTTTAGGGTGTCGGGGAAGGAGCGTACTGCCCTCCTGGAAAGCTAGGGGGCGCGTTCATAACAAACGAGGGCTAGGAGGCGCATGCGCGCTTCCTGGCCCCTTTTTTCGTTCTATTTACCGCTGTGTTACATGCCCTCACGCACCCGCGTGGGGGGCGACCACTCCGTGTAAAGCCTGGGTCCACGACTGATGTTACAGGAGGGGCAGGAGATACATAGGTTGTCCGGGCTTCCGGTGCCATCCCTCGCTATCGGGACGAAGTGATCGGCGTGGTAGTCTTCAAGCTCTTGACAGCAGAACCTACACAGTCCCTGTTGCAGCTCTATCTGTGCGCGGATGTCCTTGGGGGAGAACCTATCGTCCCCGCCGCTCCTGCGTTTCCATCGCTTTGCCCGACGTTGCTCCGTGGTGAGAGGGTGGTCACGGGCATACTCACGTTGATAGTCCTGCCTAGCCTCCTGATTTGCAGCGTAGTAGGCGTGCTGGTAGGCCAGCAGTCGGTCCCGGTTGTCACTGTAGTAGCTCATACTTACATTATATCATACTTTTTTTAGGGGAGTCATCCGCAAATTCACGCGGGTGACTCCCCCTTTTTTTATTTCGCGCGAGCGGCTGCGCGGTGACCCATGCGGTTCGGGTACAGCCAGCATGTGGTAGACGGGCAAGCCTCAACCGGCTCAGATGATACGCTCTTCTTGATGATCGAGCCATCACCGTTGCGCCAGTCGAAGTAGTGACCACCCTGACACTCCACACAGAAGTGTCGGATAGCTTCGGCGGCGGTGAGGCGCTCCTCCAGGAGGTTGCCGTACCCTCCCGACGTGAAGTCCTCAACGATGTAACCCGAGGGAACCTTGGTCGTCTTCTTAGATACAGCTGTCTTTCGCATAATCATCCTCTCCGTGTATCGGACAGTCATCACTGATCCAGAAGCAGACGGAGCTGCTTCCTCCATAGCGGAACCCCGCTCCATGACCGTTGTCTCCTATCGCACACGTACAGCCCCCCGCGACGGCAATGGGACTTCCGGGATTGGGGGTTACCTGCTCTTCCATTCCTCCTCAGCTCCTTCCAGTGTGACAAGAGCTAGCCCGACGTGGCATTGGTCTGCTCGGTTGCAATCATCCATGTATTCTACCATCCAGCTGAGTCTTTCGACTTGCCGGCAGAGTCTCGCTATTCTCACCTGATCACGGAGAAGACCACGCCACAGCACGGTCTTCGCCTTGGCGGTGAACTGCATCCATAATTGGGGCGGTGTTCCGCCGTGCACGTCAGCGTCCATCTTTCACCATCATTTCTACCATCTCCATCAGTCTCCTTCTGGGTAGTGCAAACATAGCCCCACCACTCTGCTGCCCGACATCCTCCACAAAGAGTACGCGACACATGTCTCCCATAACATCACTGGCATCAATGGCGAAGCGAGATGTTTTTATCCACCCATCCATGCGGGTGTAAAAGCAAAAGTCGTATATCTTACCCTGCGGCAGTGCTTCCTTCATTTCAGTGGTCCTAGGTCGGTGTTTCTCATAATAATCTGGGGTGGACCCAGGGTGTTGATGACGGAGGCGATGGAGGCCAGAGCATCAACGATCTGCTGGGGCTCTATCCTGTCATCATCCACCAGATAGGACAGGACCTGGTGGAAGTCGCCCAGTAGTGCGTGCGGAGGAATGAATTCGGTAGTAGACACTGCATCCCCAATAAATATTCCGCCCCCCATCACACACCAGCCCTTGCCGCAGAGAGTCTTGATTGCAGTCCGGACTCGATGCGATGCAGGGAAGACTCCTCTCCCCGTATCATCTTCATCTCGTACTCCATTTCCCCAATCTCCTCATCGTCTTCCGAGCTGCGTATCAACGTCCGCAGCACGCGCTTCTCTTGATAGAGGGCATACAGGAAGCTGACTACAGCCCCCAGCGCCTTGTCCGTCTCGTCCATCGAGGCCCGCGTGGCCTCAAGTGGAGTGAGATAGGGACCTATTGCGTTACTCGTCATTTTCCTTCTCCTTTGTAGGGTGGTCCGTCATTCCTGCACCGCCCCGGATAGTAGAACCTAACCATCCACATGTGGAAAGGTCCGACCTCACACAGGGCGGCAATTTTGCTGGTGTCCCCATCGTGCACACAATCGTGGTCGATGCGACAAAGGGGCACCATCTCATCCAGCCCATCCGACGCCCCATGAGATACACGAACGGGCCAGTGATGGGGGTCGCAACCACTTCTTCCACAGAGCAAGCACTCCCAGCTTCGAGTGAGTCTCCTGTTGCGGATGGACTTGTGCCCATTAGCACGACTCATTGACGTTTTCGATGAAGTCACGGATGGTGGCTTGCAATTCTTTGTACCCCCACCTTACGTCCTCAACCTCCACCTTCAGCCGGGCCACCTCCGCCTCCAGCTCCTTTACATACCCTACCTCTATCGTATTCTCGTCCTGGTGGTAGTCATTCCAGAACCACTTCGAGTTCTCACTCATCCCGAGCCACCTCGGCCCTGGCGGACGCTATGTATGCCTTCCTAAGCGCATCAATATGGACCCACTCCAGAAACTTCTCCCGACTGGCTGGCGTCAGCTTCATAGCATTCACATCATCCAATGTAATCCTTTCCCCCATTCTTCGCCCCCTTTGCGCCGTCGTTGCCCAGCGTTTTCTTGAACATGTTTCCACCAGCTACGTGGTACACGACGACGCCCTCTGGGTTCATGAAGGTGGGATGGGCGACGGCGGCACTGCCCTGCGCCTCAAGACTGTCCAGCACGCACTCCACCACCTCCAGATTGAAGGGACCCCTGTACAGCAGTGGCACGAGGTTCACACACGGCGGCAGTACCTCCTGATATTTCTCTTGTGTTGGGTCGCCAGTGATGATGCGCTGAGGCTCGGTGCCATGCTCACACCACCGGATGACGTTGAACATGGAGAACTCCTTGTGTCCCAGGCCATAGTTCCTGTTGATGCCCAGTCCCCACCACTCACCGAAGTGGTGGCCACGTCCCAGCGTTTGCAGCTCTTCCTTGTGCTCGTAGGCCCACTTCGCGAAGCCCATGTTGTCGTTGCCCGGGGCGATCCAGCGTTTTCTACTGCCGACGAGGAACTCCCCGTCGTCCCCGTTGTATATCTGTGCGTTCGTGCCGTCTATCTTCTCGGTGATAATCATGTCCCGAGACAATCTCGGAATCTTGCCAAAGGAAACAAACGGCGTCTCCACTGACAACGCGCCGTGTTCTGCAAAGTTCACCATCACTCATCCTCACCTATGTCTATCTTGTCAAACAAACTGTTCCATAAATAACGCTCACGAGCTATGACATACTCTGTTAGGGCTTGGTCTATACGGAGAGGCGTGGGTAGGCCAACACTTCCACCCTGGGGTGCTCTCTGTCCAGCTCGAAGTCCATGATCCGCACCAGCATCCACTTGTCGTCCTCGCATACCTTACCCTCCAGGGCATCGCATAGCAGCTTGGTAAGATTGTGTGCATCTCGCCTTCTCCTGTCGGGCCAGTAAACCCGCATCTCAACGATGGCCTTCTCATCCAGACAGAACCACCCGCACTCATCCATAGCATCCAGCGCCTTGTCCCCGGCGTACTCCATCCACGCCTGAGCCCTGTCCGTCAGCACATTCATCACGCGCCTGCACTTCTTCCCGTTCTTGTAGTAGGTCTTGGTGCGACGAACATAGATGTGGTTAGATGAGGGGGGCAGTGTGAGTGTCACCTTGTAGACGGGTTTCACGGCCATCTGGAAATGTTGATACCACCCCACAGCTGCCGGGTCGCGTCCATGTACGAGGAACCCTGCTCCCAGAATGGGGAGGGCGGCGGTGCCGTTGGTGCGCACACCGTCTGCTTGTCTAGCTGCTCTTGCAGCTCGGCAATGCGAGCGTTCTTCATGTAAACCGCCAGCTCGGCCATGTCCCACCCGACCTGTAGCCTTCGATTCTCTGCCTCTAACTCCTCCGTGTAGGGCTTGTACTCTTTGACGCGCCAGTCGCCCTTGTATGGAAACTTTCTCATGAGTGCTCCTCGTTTCTGGGAACAAAATAGATTTCGCGCGGCTCATCCATCTCCCTAAGCATTCTCCGGGCCTTACGGTAGGCCCCCCAACGGGTCTGGGTGAGTGCTATGGGTCCATAGGGCCAGTCAATGTGGACCGCCCATCGGGTTATCAACAAGTACTCGGTACGAAATATCTCTACCTTGTGATCGCTCATACCTACACCTTCAACTGGAAACCACAGGCTGTACACCTGTAGGTGCTGCCGGTGGGGCTAGCTACGGGCATGTAGTGGAAATCGTGCCCCTTGCACTTCGGACACTTCAGATAGCGCACTGCTTTCTTCGCCTTCATCCCTCGTCCTCCAATTCTCCGTGCCTACAGCGGTCGCAACTACCGTGGTGCTCGTTATCTCTCAGCTCTCGGTGGCACATCCAGCATAGCTGGTCTAGACACTGCTCCTCAAGCTGTTCTATGCGTTCCTCCAGCGTTAGCTTCTTCATATCTACTCCTCGTATCTTTGAAACTGAGGCATCCACACGAGGTCAACTGCCCCGAGGGGACCGTTCCTATTCTTGGCAATGTCTACCGTTACGAACCTCTGCCCGTTGTCCTCTTTCGGCCACGAGAGAAGCCATACACAATCGGCGTCCTGTTCCAGGCTACCCGACTCCTTCAGTTGACTGATGTCAACCTTGGTGCCGTCGAAGGTGGAGACTCGATTCAGTTGCGAGAGTGCCATGATGGCAATGCCGCACTCCATGGCGAGCCCCTTCAACTCTCTTGACATCTCGCTGACTTCCTCACGCCTGTTCTCGCAACGTGTACCCATTCTCATCAGCTGTAGGTAGTCCACCACCACCAGCTTCACATCATGAGACTTCACGTACTTCCTCACCTTGCTCTTCAGGGACAGGAGGGTCATGGACGTGTTGTCAATGAACTGCAAGTTCAGCTCCTCTATCTCGGCCTGCGCCCTGTACAGACTCGCTAGCTCATCCGGAGTGAGACTCCTCTCCCGTATGTGTGTAAGTGATGTGCACGACACGTTGGCAAGCAGGCGCTCCATAAGTTCTTCCGCCCGCATCTCCATCGAGAAGAATAGTACCGCGTCATTCTTACTGACACGGTGCGCCACGGATAGTCCGATGCAAGTCTTTCCGACGCCCGGACGTGCACCGATAATAGTAAGCGCGCCGGCGTGTAGACCCTGAGCGTACTGGTCAATGCTCCTGAATCCCGTGCTGACCATTTCGGGCTTGACACCGGACTCAATGTTTGCAAGGACCGAACGACCCAGACTTCCCGCACCGTGTACGTCGCGAGCGGACTGTGGTCGAAGACCCATGAGCTTGTGCTCGGCTGCGTCGATGAGCTTGCTTGTCTCAACATTGCTATCTTCATATCCCATCTCCGCTATTTCCTGGCCCACCCTCACGAGAGAGCGTGCCACTGCATCACCGTGGACAATTGCGGCATAGTGCTGACAATTGGCTGCCGATGGGCAGCACTCCTCAAGCGCCCAGATGAGGTCGTGGTCGTCTGGGTGTAGAGCGGCGAGAGTTACAACGTCCACACTGGACTCATCATCCACCCACATCTTCAGCATCTGTGCGTACAGGTTACCGTGCTTCTCTGTGTAGAAGTCAGCGGAATCCACCAGTTCCTGTACTGCCGGTATAACCGTCGAGGGGCTCTGAAGCATGGCCCCCAACAGCGACTGCTCCGCGTCCTTGTTCTGTGGCGGAGTGTGCATCACAGTCAAGACTCATCACCACAGGCGAACCACTTTTCCAGTCGGACATCAGACCTCAGGGCGTGATACTCGACACGTAGGTCATCATGCTCCATCTGCAATTCCTCCAGCTGAGCCTCGACCAGACGCCTTGTCGTAGAGAGAATCTCACTCTGCTTCAACAGTTCGGCGCCCCACGCCTCCAGGTCCTCGATGTACTCCATAATCCCACCACTCTCAGTGGTGTTGAACGTCTTTGCTATCAGCCAAAATACATGCTCGTGGTCGTAAACGACGCTCATGACTGCTCCCTCTCGGCCCAGCGTTTCATGCAGAGGTCATAGTCGTTGGGGAGAATGTTGTCAAACCACTCCTCTACGAATATCAGCTTCAGCTTGACTCGCATCAGCTCATCCTTGGTTTTGTTGTGGTCGTCTATCTCGCGCCGGTAGCAGATGTCTAGTTCCTCGATAGTGGCCTCGGCCTGCTCCAAGTCGTGCCGAAAGGTCGCGTTCACAGCGTTCACAAGCCATAGCTCGGCCTCCAGCTCGGCAAGGGCGTCGTCGGCATATAGAACGGCGTGGTACCCCGAGCAAAGCTCCTGTTGTATGCGCGTTCTGGCTTGCCGATAAGTATCGACTGCGCTCCTGGTGTCCTTCGTCATGCGCTCACCAGCGTAGGGTGAGCGGGCTCCGATTTACGCGAGCGACTCCACGCGCCACACTCATTGCACACATAGCGTTGATAGGTACAGGTTGCCGTGTGGGCGAATCCCCTGCGCTGTAGAGACTTACCTACAGAGCCGCACCTTGGGCAGGCATCCTCTTCTCCAACCAGACCCCCGAGATTCGGGTGTGAGGTAATAAAGGGACGCAGTAGACCGTACAGTTCTGACAGCAACATCACGTCCTGGTTGTTGTACCTCTTCATCTTCCCCCACGCACTCATGTCTCCGTCTACGCAATCGCGCCACAGCTTGCCATGTGTATCCTTTGGCTTGCTCCCAAGTTCGAGCTTCTCACAAAGGTCGTTCAGGGAGTTGGACGCCATCCTAAAATATCTTCTAGCAGACATGAGGGTGTCCACGCTCTTGTACGGGGAGGGAGGACCAAAGTTGTGCGCAAGGAATCTTGCGGTGGCTATGCGGTTGTCAAACCTGTTGGCGTTGTGCGCCACCACAATGTCCGCCTCGTCCATCAGTTCCCACAAATCGGACACAACGGAGGAATCATCGTAGGGGTAGAGTTCGTACAGGTTGGAATAGTCGGGCTGGGCCACGTTTCTTATCTTCCTGTCGCCATACCACTGGTACGAGAAGCACATAATGTATGAGTCTCGCTCAATGCGGATGATGTTTGTGTCCCACATCTTGTAGGTCCACCCCAGAATGGGGGTAACCTCCAAGTCGTAGAGTAATATCTTGGGGGTCGTCATTCACTCACACTCCCTTGAAGACTTGATTGGTCTTGCTCGCGGCATACTTGCTCAGAACATCCCAGTCGGCAGCCTTCTTCACTACCCATGGAGAGTTCTTGTCACTCCTTACCGCCCACACCGACTTGCTCATGCTCTGCTCACAGGTCCAGGCGTAGTCGCACCTGCTACAGTGCCAGTCGGGCTCGTATGTTAGCTCCTTCGCCCAACTTCTCTCCACCAAAACATGCTCCAGTCTGTCTGGTATGGTGGGTAGTGCGGTACGCATGGCATCCATCTCGTCCATGAGGGCACAGCTGCGCTCCCAGGGCATACGGACATCCTGCTCAACTGGAGTGTTCATGCCACCCCTGTCTAGATAGAGGAGCAAGGGACAGGTGTCCAGTCCCCACTCTTCCGCACAGTAGTGGTCGTAGATGTCGCCCTGGTGGCGGTGCTGCGGGTAGAAGATTTCATGCTTGAATGCACCAGGGTACAGGCTCTTTACCTCAATCACCCGCATGCCCCCATACGCCGCAATGATGTCCCCGCGACCACCCCAGTTCACACGATCGTACATATCCACCGGGAACTGATAGGCGATGCCAAGGTCCGCGCTCTTGAGGGCCTTCCACAGCGTAGCTTCCAAGTGCTCTGCAATGTCGAACATGATCTGTTTATTGATGAGGGTCTGGTCGGACACGGGGTCCTTCGTGGTTTCCAGCAGCCGGTAGGCCACCTGGCGTGGACACTTGCCCACGTCGCTAACAAAGAGGCGAAGGGGATCGCGTTCCTTGTGCTCGCCCTTCACATGCTTGGCATACATCTCTCCGAGATTCAACTCATCCCCCTCGCGCCGTGTCGAAGTGGCCATAATCTGGATAGGAACATCTGCAATGACTGCGCCCCTCGCGTAGCTGCGCCTTCAGGGCTGCCAACTCCTCGAACTCCTCCCAGTACAGGTCGCGCCACTTGTCGCTGATCTTCTTGGTGTCTGCCAACTCGGCCTCTAGCCGGTGGATTGTCCTGTACCAACCGTCACGCTGGCCCATGAGATCGTCCCGCTCAGCCAGCGCCTCCTTGCGAGCCACGTTGTAGAGTCGAGCGTCTTCTCTTTCCTGCACCAGCTCGACTTGCAAGGTGTTCGCGGCCATTTCGGCCGTGTTGCAGTTGTCAGACGAGATGTTGGCATCGCGGCGGGCCTCGTCACGTTCAAACATGGCCTGTTCAGCTCTCGCCCACTCGTCCCCCACCTCGTCTTTCAGCGTGGCAATCTGTGCGTCTTTCTGCTGCTCCCTGTCGCCCGGATAGGAGTCGGTGAAAATGCCCATCACTTCTTCCCCCATCGCGACTTCTTCTTTTTCTTCGCGGGCTTGGGAAATGCGAGGTCAGAAGAGGTGTAATCCATCTTTCCCTTGCCCTCCTTTGCCTTTTTTGGGAAGAGGGCAGGCAGGTTGCGTATGTCCAGCGGGTCCTTGGGTAGCTTCAGGTTCTTCATCAAAAGCTGTTGTCGAATTCATCAACCGGCGCGCTTCCTGCACCAGCCACGTCACTGACATTCCCTTTAGAATCCACGAACTTCAGGACCACCTCTGCCAGCACCGGGAAGGTGACAGCGAACTCGTCCAGATTGATGGCTCCGCCACCCTGCATGCAGTTGGCATAAATGGTGCCGGCACAGTTGGCCGCCGTCTGACGCTTGCTGGTTTCGGTGTCAAAGTCCTTACTCACGTTACCTCCTGAAGCCTGATTGCCGCCGCCCTGATAGGCGGCCTTGTCTGGCCACGTGTTGTCGCCGTCCTCTGGCTGCCAGGGGCGGGCGCGGTTCACGTACTTGCTTCCGTACTTGTGGTCGCCCGTGGGGGCCGTCTCTGCGTAGTCGATCTTGTAACGCTCGCCAGCAGCGAGGTCCGCAATAAGCTCCTGCTTATTACAGTTCCAATTCTTCTGAGCCGAGCACTTGAAGTGGATGTACCCAGCCTCGCGCTTGTCGATGTTGGCGATTTTGATAACTGCGAATGGCATCTATTCCTCCTCGTATCTGTCTTCGTACTCTAGCTTGGGCTGACAATTGGGGCAGTTCAAAAAGCACGCCGCCTCTAGGGTGGAGAATCTGTGCTTCTCATCAAGAAATACAGACATGTAACCCGGATACCGGGTCATGGGTGTACGGCAATACGGGCACTTCGTAGCGACGTTAGTGGGCTGGACTGTCATGGGCCTCCTTGGGTAAGGTGGGTGGGGTGGCGGCAAAGGTCAGGAAGTCGCAGCTAGGCAGTCTCCGCTCCAACGCCAACACCCCACAAGATCGACCCCCGACCCGCTGGCTTCTAGGGAAGCTACCCCGAGGCGGCGGCCGATGTAATCAGTCTAGCACCGTCGCCGGGGCTGACAAGGGGTCGAGGGAAAAACTTTCGTCTTTATTGAAAAAGCTCTGCTCTTGATCTATTCTACATCCCATAAGAAAGAGATAAGAACAAGAGCAAGAGCAGAGAACAGTGGTTAAGGGCAGGGGCTACCGCGCCAGCCCCGGTAGGCGATTAGAATTGTCCTGCGCTCCTACGCCTTGGCGCTGAGAATCTCAATGAACTTATCCAGAGCAGAGCGGAAACCCATGGCCAAGGCTCCTATCTGAACAATCAGAAGGGCCAGGTGATCCGGGTTCGGTAGGACCTTCTCGTAGGCCAGCACACCGTAGACAATGGACGCCACGGCAATGATGTAGGTCTTTTTGCCAGATAGATAGCTTGTAATAGCCTTCATACTTCACCTCCCTCTACATCTTCCATGTTCTGTAGGTCAACTTGGGTAGCAAACCAGTTCATTTTTGCTGTTTCAAGCGTGCCTATGATGATATCGTTTCTATCCAGAGTGGTGAGTACTGTCTGATCGTCATCTACCATGTTCACTATCACCAGGATGTCTACCACGTCCTTGTTCGCTACCATATCCAGCACGCAGCTTAGGATGTCGTTCATCTCTTCTCCTGAGTCAAGTCCCGAGCCCTCGTCTGGTCTGGGCAGAATTGCCACGCTAGAGTCTTCTCCTTCTGGGTCGTTGACAGCAAGCACGTCCCCAGACAACTCCCAGTCTGTACTCTCTTCCAGCTCGCGCAGCTGACGCAGCGTGTCGTCACCGTCATTCATATCCTCTCCCTGTTGACCTGTTCTTATTCTATCACTAATTGCGGACCTGGCAACCCTCAGCGGGCGAGCAGAATGATGGTCGGGACGGCAGCGAAGATGGCCATAAGAATCGCAAGACCCCACGCAGAGGTTGAGCTGGCGCCCTTTTTCTCACCGCCGTGTGTGTCAAGGCGCGAAGCGAGAAGGCCGATCTTCTCGACCATCACCTGATGAGCGATGTCGTACTCCCCACGGGAAATCTTTGTGGCGCTCAAATCACTCAGCGCAGACCGCCACTCGTTCTGCTGGTGAGAACGTTCGGAGGCGAGCTTGTCCTGGTTCTCTGAGCGCTCGGCCGCAAGGCGTTCTGCCTTGTCAACCGCTTTCGTCGCTGCCGACATGGCGATCCCCGTAGCTTCACCTTCTGCTGCGAAGAGGGTCTCAATATGCTCCTTCAGTGTGTCAACGGTCCACTCGCTCATCGTTTCCCTTCATTCTACTTCACGAACTGTTATCTTGACTAGGCCCGAGGGGCCTTCCTTCAGTGATCTAGCAGCTTGCTTGAACTCTATCCCATCCATGATGCCAGTATACACCCCGTTGTATCTATCCTCAAAGGTGGACCGGGTGTCAGCGGCTTGGAACAGAGCGGCAATAGCCTCCTCTGGATTTTCACGCCAGCTTCCATTACCCGCTCCCGTCCGACAGTCGAGGTTGTATGTGTGCTTGGGGGTCTTTACGAAGTCCCAGATGACGACAGTACCCCTCGTCACGGGGGAGACGGAGTGAGTGTAGTCGGGGGTCATTCCCATAGTCGTCTGGATGGAGTAGCCCTGCTGGTTTATGGGGAAGCGTGTTTCATGCGGACTGAAGGCAACCCCATCCGCCGTGCCGTACTCGCCATCTATCAGCCAGCTCAGTGGCCTGATGGTGGCACCGTCAGGCAATAGGTCATGCGACACCGAGGCATACCTGTAGTCCTTCTTCATCGTGCCGGTGTGGAATGTGGTGGGTGACTGCGTAAGCCAACCGACGTTGTTGCAACCGCCGGCGGTGAGTGCCCATCCGACGCTGTGGTTGTAGAGAAGTAAACCCGCCGTTCCGGCAGTAGTCACGTTGACGGGGATAGAGAAGTGAGTATCATCTATTCTCGTTGCTACATAGGAGCCGTTGATGGTCGGGTTGGAGTTGCTCCCCGTGATGACCACGACCTGAGCTGTAGCCGCCAGTATGCCGTGAGCTGCTGATGTGGTGACAATGGTGGGGTTGGCCAGAGTGTTCCCCGTAATGGTGAGAATCTTAGCGTCCTCACCCCTGGAGTAGGGGGCAAACAATTTGCCTCCGCGATAAGCGATAGACGGACGGAAGATGGACGTAGATAGTGACGGGGAAGTCGAAACAGCATTGGCGGTCTTATAGCGTATGACAACAACGCCCCTGCCGCCTGCGCCGCCCCAGCCGCCTTCACCTGCACCACCACCACCACCACCAGTGTTGATGATGCCAAAACCGCCCCAACCTCCACCCGATATCCCCCCGCCTCCACCGTATCCTGCCCCACCGGGGGTACCCGTGGAATACATGCCGCCACCGCCACCACCCGCGTAACCCGTCGACTGACCCGAGATACTGCTAACCAGTCCCGTCCCGCCATTACCGGCTTTCTGTGCCTCCGTGCTGGCGACGGCCTCCCAGGGTGAAAATCCATATCCGTTTACGTTGCCAGCGTAGGCCCTGATATAGTAGCTGGTGCTCGGGAACAGTCTCTCCATGATGAGGCTGAACGCTCCCACCGCGCCGCCAGCCACCCCGACAGTTCCCTGCTGGGATGCCGGCCATTGGTGTACACAAAAGCCGTGGTCCTGGATAGCCCTGCCGCCGTCAGAGACTATGGTGCCATTGCACCTCAGGCGGGTGGACCAAGCGTAGTCGCAGGCTTGGGTGGATAGTATGGGAACCGTTGTCTGATCCGGAGCCTCCGGGGGGGGCGGCGGGGCAGGTGGGGCGACGTATGCGGGCTCATACGTTATGCTGCACGTTATCTGGTCGATATTGACGTTGACCGCCGCTCCGGTAGTTCTGCCGATGTACACCATCGAGGACCACGCCGGCTGGTTGACCATTGCGGGGGTGACGCCCGCCAGGGGCATGCCGCCAGTCATCCAGCGCCCAGACACGGCCCCCGTATCGTAGGCCACCCTGACGCCATTTTGTTCGAGCCATACATAGCTACCGGCGTGACTTCCCCACCAAAAAGCAGCTGTACTAATATTTGTAATGGTGGCATCGGCCGGTATGGAGAAGCCGTAGCCTGAAGCATACCCCCACTTCTCTGAATCGTTTGCCTGAAGCCTCAATATGGCAAGATAAGAGTCCCAATACTGAAGGAAGCTGGCATTGAAGTTGGTCCACCTCTCCGAGCATGTAGTCGCGGTGGCTGTTCTGGTTACCGTTACTGACATTAGGTTGACCACCCTCTTTCTCCGGGTGCACCCTTGCCGCCGCCGCCGCCCGCAGGATACGGGGCGATTGTGCTGCCCGAACTACCTCCGCCGAAGCCATGACCATCGGTACCAGCGCCGCCAGCCGTAACACTGTTGCCATTTACGCCACCACCACCACCGGAACCACCGGCCTGACCAGCTGTTTCGAACTTACCCCCGCCACCGCCGCCCTTGGCGGTCTTTGAACCGAAGATGGAGTCTCCTCCGAGCCCACCATTTGTTGCGCCCGCTCCGCCCACAATTCCCTGCCCGCCGCCCGCGCCAACAGTTACGGCCATACTTCCACTAAGTGTCTCTAGTCCCGCCAGGACACCGCCGCCGCCGCCGCCGCCCGAGGAGCCGCCACCGCCGCCCGCAACCACAAGAACCTCTGCGGCTATGGGAGAGAGCAGGTTGCCGTACTTATCGACACGCGGAGGACACACCAGTACTCCCGTGTCTATAAAGGTGTGGATCGTGTACTCTCCAACGTGTGTGATGATGCCCCCGGTGGGGAGTACGTCGTGAGATGTTTCGGTAAGAACGCGCGTATCAGACCCCGCGCCGGGGAAGTCCAGGAGCCCTGAGTCCCCGCGTCCGCCGAAGACGAAGGAATGTCCGCCATCATCCATGTCCCAGCGCCAGCAAGCTCTCTCGGTAAGGAAATACTCATCCTTGACGCCGATGCACGCCGCCCTGATTCTGTTGTCATTGTCAATAGATGCGGGAACTTCTGTCTTCTCTGGCTCGTCCCCTATCTCGAAGAGGAGGGCCGACACTCCACCCGCAAGCCGATAGACGGCACCCTTGCCCACACCGGGGACATGACTTTCAAAGTATCCGCCAACGTCAACGTTTCCGAGGTAGCCCACGGCACAGGTTGCTATGTAGCCAGCCGGGAACTCGGCGGCCTGTTCCGTAACCATGGCCGAAGTTGCTGGTTCATAGGTCAGTTTGTAGACATATGATCTACCATTTTGCGCCACCACCCAATACACTGCATTGCCCGCCGACACCAGGGCCTTGGACTCGTTTGTACCATTGAGGAACGCGGGAACCTTCTGCGTGTATACTCCGGTAGTAGAGTCAACAAGCCCTGCCCCGAGGGCTGTCGCCGCGAAGAGGAAGCCCCCGTTGTAGGCCATGTGCTCGATGGGGGAGATGGTGCGAAGGTCCGTGGGGGTGGTCGCCCCGAACTTCTCAAAGGTTCCGACAGCCGCGCCCTTGTTGGACCAGATGCCCGTTGAGTCACCTCCGGAAACACAGAAGTAGAGGCTTGTACCGTCAGTAGTGAATCCACCTATCGTGTTATTTATCGCGGTGCCGCCAATGGTCGCGTCATTCCACGTTACGCCATCGTCGTTTGTATACTTCAGCGTGCCGAGCGAACCCCCCATCCAGATGTAACCACAGGCCGAGAAGACGGGACCAGCGGTGTTCGGCGCTTCGGTGCTGACTATGGGGGGGAGCAACCTAAGACGACCACTCACGGAGACATCCATGTATGAACTTTCGAGATATCGCGAGTCCACGGAGGACTGTGCGTCAAGAGTCTTCTGGCCCTCACCCTGCACCCAGTCCAGGTGAGCGATGGCCTTATCACCCTCCGTATCTCTTACATCGAACACGCCCCCGGACTGAGTGGGGGTGCCGCCGCTGGCGTTCATGGGGACGTTGGGCTTGTCTTTGCCGTGGATGAGGTTGCCGAGGTTGTCGGTTGTCGTACTATCTGGGTATAGATAGTACTCCTTGGCGTCCGCACCGGTCCCCAGTCTGAGATCAGCGTCCCCCTTCATCAGCTCATGCTCCAAGGAAGTTGCTTGCCCTGTTGGCACTGTGCCTGATACTGGAGGAAGAAGCTATTGGATGCGTCATTCATCTGTCGCGGAGAGAGGTTTCCCTGACCAACGGTGGCTAGGGCGGTGTCTGCGCGCATGCGCGCGGCCTGCTTCTGATTCAGAAGGGAATAGGTAGCGTAACTGATGATGGGTGCATTGGCCCTGTCTGTCACATTCAGAGTACCACCCACCAGCGCGGGTCGACATACAATGTTGGCCCTGAGGGTTCCGCTGGGAGCGCCACCATACCACCGCAACACCAAGTCATCCCCACTTCTGTATGTAGTGTACTTACTTCTCTTTATCTTGGCGACCGTGGTCCCCGTGGTTGCAACCATCGTAACCACTTCCGCCCCGACCGTAGTAAAGGTATACTCCGGGGCATTACTCATCACCTCGGTGGTGGGGTTGTAGAAATAGGGGAAGACGCTGTTGATACCGGCGTTGATAGCCTGCGTTACCAGGGTCTCGCTCCAGTAGACGTGATCGAAGTCAAACGTCACGGCAGCTTCCGGGGAGGGCGGGTCTTCAAAGTCGAACACTCCCGAGGAGAAGTCCATAACGCCCGTGAAGTCTCGTACCTCATCGACATAGCAGGCGAAGTTATCGTTGTCAAGAACGGTGCGGGCCTGAGGTGCAACAAGGAACACGGTAGATATGCCGTCGCCAACGGCACCGGACGACCCCCGCTCGATGGTGTTCTCAAGTTCATCATTTACCAGCATAAGTAGGTCTGTCAATGTCACCAACATGCGATAGCACCTCCTCGTCCCATCTTTATAATGTTACACCAGTAGGTATAGGTTCTTTTCCGTAAGTAAGTCTAAAGCCTCGCCCTCGCCGGGTGTAGAAGTCGACCACTTCCCCGTAGCTGATCCCGTCCGCATTCACGGCATAGGCGCGTACATGATAGACCTGACCCTGGATGAGGCCCTCTATCTGGTCTACGAATGGTACCAGGGAGCCAAAGGCAACGACGAGGAACCCTCCCGAGGCCGTCTGCGCATTGGTGGTCGTGGCGGGGCGACCCATGATACGATATCCATTGGTGACAGAACTCAGCTTCCCGCTGCGGTAGTGAGCCTTGCTCCCCGAATTCCAGATGTGCGTGTCAAGGTCAACAGCCCCGATTGTTCCGCTGTCATTAGTCGAGAACGTAGAGATGCGGGCCGCTGCCGTAGTAGCATCGAGACAGAGTCCCGAGATGTCAAAGTAGAAGGCCGGGGTCGAATAGGAACTGGTCTCGCACTTGGCTCGCGACCATTGAGCGACTGTCTGCCCCGTGGTGTTGTCCTGAAGCACACCGCAGCGCAGCCACGCCTCGCCCTGAGACAGCGGATTGAGCGTCACGTATAGAGCCGCGCGATAGCACATTCCGTAGTAGGAGCCCTGAGAGGAACGAACGCGCAGGGCCATGACATCGCCATCCGACCAGTTGGTGGCGTTGTTCGCGAAAGATTTCTCAGCGATCTGGACAGTCAGCCCGGGACTGGCCTGCACCACCTCGCTCGCCGCCACCTCAGTACCATCGGTCTCATTGTAGAGCTGCACCTTGCCGTAGCGGGTGGCGTTGTCGGAGCTAAGAACCGCCTCAAGTGTCCAAGGAGTATCACCAAAGAGAGCGGCGAAGTCGCTTGACTGCTTTGTGAACCAGGAGCAACGCTTGTCCTCGGCGGTGTAGTCGCCGCTGTTGTGGCGAATGGCGAAGGTATTGGTGATTGCAGTGGCGGAGAAGTTGTCCGTAAGCAAAGGAATCTGCAAGCGCGTTTTGGTGGCGACCTTCTGCACGATGACGATGCGGCAGGTGGCGACAGTGACTTCTGAGTTGACGCTTGTCTGTGGCAGAGACAAGGCATAGACGTGCTTTCCCCAAGTGGGAATGAATGGGGCAGAGCGCAGGCGGGTTGAAACGGTCGTGCTTGCGACGGGCGTCAGCGTTGCCAGGACCGCATCGCCGTCGCTGTGGTCAACGAGAGCGATGCCATCGGCATAATTGGACGTAAGGGTGTTCTTGTATACTACCTCAAGATAGTAGGATGCGCCATCGAACCACGAGGGATCAAGGTAGATGTAGCTGCTGGCAATAGCCGTGCGTGGTGCAGCCGCAAGACTGCCTTGTGCCTTGTCGAGCATCTCGTAGTTGTGAACAAGATTTGCGGACATGCGATCTTCCTAGACTAGTGTTGGTAGAGTAAAGCCACTGTAGCCGCCCTCAATGGAGGGGTTTTGGGAGGCGAAGCCGTGTAGCGTTGACCCGCCGAAGTGAAGGTTGGCGCAGTCAATGAAGTAGCCCCACCCATAGTTTTGGTTCTGCCATGGGACTGGACCAATCAGCGTGTCGGAGACGGTGACGCCACCCGTAACGTTGCCGCACATCCAGAGCCTGCCACCGCCGCTAAGGTTCGGGTAACTGAGCCCGGCGATAACCCGCGTCATGTCAATCGTGTTGCCAGAGAAGACCCAATCCATGTTGGGCGCATGAGCGTCGCCCGTGGTGGCGCGTGTGTTCAGGGTGGCGGAGGGAGCCGGTCCGAGGAAGTTTCCCGTGCAGAGGACGTGGGCCACACGGTTGAACTCCAGGGTATATGACCAAGCCCACACGGGATCGTGGCTGCGCCCCGACCCGTCACTACCCTCAACATAGTTGCCGATTACGTTGATCTTCCCGTTGCCGTAGTCCTGCGCGTTGTAAACGTGGTTGGGGTTGTCGTCATCAATGGAGATGGACTCGGCACCGCTAACCTCGAAGTAGTTGTTCGTGAGATTGAGGTTGTAGTAGCCAGGATAGTCTCCGGTCCCGTGACCGGCGGCATAGCGCCTACCGTTGCACTCGAATATCATGCGTTCCTGATACTCGAAGTAACAGTGATCGAAGGTGATGTCGTGCATCGCCTCGCCTAGCACTCCGCTGTCACCGATGTGGACGCCGTTGCCTCCGGTGGGGAGTGTCGAGGTGCAGAAGTAACAGTTGCGGAAAATGATGTCATGACACCCCCCAGCGTAGGCGGTTTGATGGCTGATTTCAACGACGCCGCGTTCGGCGCTGTCTACATAGTTGTTGCCGGTGAAGCGATAGCCGTCATAGACTAGGGGGTTCTCGGTGGTGCCGTGTTGGGTGGTGATGTGAAGGGTACCAACATCGGTGTATTCAGTGTTGGGGTCAGGACCTACGTTGTTCCACGGTGTGTAGATGTCCCTATTATCGGTGTGTGGGTCTGCCGTAGTCGGGTCGTGCGACTTGCTCCAACAGGTACCATAGCGCGTCAGGATACCGCCGCCCAGGTCGGTGATTGTTCCGCCACCAATAGCGTGATCGCGCGATATGCCGGTAACTTCCGTCGTGATGACGGTCGGAGCTGTCATCGCATCATCACCTGAACCTATAGCAGACGGAGTGCCCATTCCACATGCGTCGATAGAACCGGACCTTCTCCATCATCTCCAGCTCGCCGACGCCCACGGTGGTGCCGTTGCTGGCCGTGACGTCGATGCGGTAGTAGGCATACGCCGTCGTATTCGCGATGTCGAAGACCTTGCGCACGTTTGGCGAAGTGGCCCAGTCGGTGATGTTCGTCTGAGTGTCTAGCGTGTCCCACGTCAAGCCGTCGTTACTGCCCTGGAACGTCCATGTTTTCGGAGGGAGGACGTAGGTGGTGGAGTTGCGCGACGTGACCGCATACCGCCTGATGAGGTGCGCTATCGGGAACTGGTACTGGAGCCAGCCGGTCGCACTGGGGGCGACCCACGCCGCGCCCCCGCCGACAGAGTTGGTGTGGTCGAACGCCCTCCATTCGACGTATGAGCTGGAGTTTCCGCTTGACGACGCCACGCCGCTAGGGGCCGTGGCGGAGGTCATCGCGGGGATGATGTTGGCGGTGTAGGTCAAGACTTCGGCGGGATGATGCGCCCGGCACTGGTCGCTTCGTAGCCGATAGTGCGGCTCTTGATGCACACCTCGCCGCCGTTGGCCTGGCTACCAGAAGTACTGGTATTGCCACCAATGGTCGGTACCCGGCTGTTTCTCACGGGTCCGGTGGAGACTTCTACGTGGCCGCCGTGGTAGCAGATGATTATGTCTCCAGCCTGCACGTCAGACCAATCAACCTTCTTCGCCTGCCAACCATGAGCCTTACGCCCCTCGCGGAATGCCCGCGCTAGGTTCGGCACGTAAGCGGCGTTGCCGTAGAAGAGGTCGTGCATGATGTTGCGCAATTTGTTGTAGTCATCCTTTGTGTCGTCAAGAATGTCGTTGATGATGGCTGCGCGGATTTGGTCCCAAATGGCGAAGGCTGCGCACCATGCGTAGCCGCCCGGAAGGTATACGGCATGGAGAAAGATGTCGACCCACTTGCCAGTGTTGCTGTCGCCTATCTCGTGAACGCCGACCTTAGCCCTGGCGACACGGACGGCGATCTGGCCGAAGGTGAGGGGGTGGAAGTGCCTCCATAGTGCGTTCTTGTTCGTAGTTGCCTTGCCGTAGTGGCCAGAGACACGCCAAGCCAGCCGGCGGGCACCGAGGCCCCACACCGCAGTCCCATAGTTTATCTTGGGGACTTCAAGCTTGTTCTTCTCGGCGTCGGCACGCATATCCTTCTTCAGCTGGATAATATTCAAAGTTCATCCTCCCGGAGAGATGGGTATGGGAGGGACCTTTGACTGGTCCCTCCCAGTGAGGTTAGATTTTAGTAACCGATTGCGAACCCGGTCACAACGTAACCCGTAATAGCCACGGTATCGTCGGCAGTCATAATGCCAGTTGCGGCATAACTGTAGATTTTGCCCGTAGCTGGGGCTCCCTTAGCAGCCGGAACGTATACCGACAGAAAACCAAGGTCGGCGGACGCGCGAGCTGGGTCGTGAAGTGGGCTGACAACGGCCATGAGAACCTTGTTCGGGAACAGGGCCGACAGGTCCAATGTCAGACCGGCGATGGGGAAGTTGCCCGTACCAGCGGTAGCGGTGAATGCCTTGATGGAGGCGCCGGGCTTACCGGCACCCCCACCACAGGCCGCAACCACTTTGGCGCTGATGCCAGTAACCGCCGCAGTTGTAAGCGTAGTGTTGGCCATTAGTTACTCCTCACACCCAGGTGATGTACTGGAGGCTGGCGTGGCTCTTCGAACCGTCGATGACCTTGACGCCTAGCTCACCTAGGTAACGCTGCTTCCAGCAGTCGGTACCATCGGGGGTACTGGTGTCAATGCCCCACTCCATCTTCACGAAGGGGCGGAACTCGGTCAAAAACACCTTCTTGGTGTTGATGATGAAGAGGTCCGA
>JGI24132J36420_10000053_pt1 | contig 49782 bp, 33 predicted proteins | sample BarGraNGADG00212_3_FD_36420 | JGI IMG/M metagenome (IMG submission 36420) | reverse complement strand
TTCATGATCGAAAATCTCACCCTGGAGTTTCTTATGAAACCAGGTATAGAAATTTATATCCCCCAGATCCTGAAGAAAATAAATAAATTTATCGGGAATATACCCAAATATCTCAGGTACGGGAAGCCTTTTGAAATGAAATGTTGTGTGAATCCTATAAAAGCTTCATTCTCTTCAAAATTTTTATTATAGGCCCCTATAACGGTTTTATCCCCGGAAGCGATCCTGAAATATTTCCTGTCGGAGCCTGACCTTGCCAATGCAGTTATTTTTAAATCAGAATTTCCGAATAGCTTTTTGTAACAAGCTGAAATTAAATTGATTTCATCCATGACTTCCTTTTTCTCTTAAGGTTTTTACCCCTCCGGGGTTTTTAAAATTATTAAAATTATGACTTGTAAAAATAGCAATTAATATGTATTCCAATTCCCCGGGTATTCAGGTTAAAAAGAGTCTTCGGCAAATTGACTGATAAATAAATAAAGTAATATGCGGCAATCTGCTAAACCGGCGGAAAATAAATTACTATTTTTGGAAAGAAAACTATTTCTATTATTAAGACTGTTAATATAAAAACATAAGGATATGTACATTCAAAAGCCAATAGTTGTGCTTACGATCCTTTGCAGGTTCTTTTTTCTCCCGTCTGAATTAATTGGCCAATCAAAGGAGCCACCTTTCCTAAAATACATGGATCACCCCTGGGTTGATTCGGTAATGAAAACCCTTACAACGGATCAACAGATAGCCCAATGTATCTGGATAGCTGCATATTCTGACAAAGATGTGAGCCATGAAGTTGAAATTACCGATTTAATCAGGAAATATGGTATCGGTGGATTGATCTTCTTTCAGGGAACACCGGAAAAACAGGCCGAACTCACGAACTACTACCAGAAGATTTCAAAGGTCCCGCTGCTTATTGCCATGGATGCAGAGTGGGGATTGGGCATGAGACTCACCAATGTAGAAAAGTTTCCATACCAGATGACCCTGGGTGCAATTAAAAATGATTCACTGATTTACCTGATGGGTAAAGCTGTAGCCGATCAGTGCAAAAGGCTTGGAGTTCATATCAACCTTGCCCCTGTTGCAGATATTAATAATAATCCTCTGAATCCGGTACATCTTAACCTTCCAGGGCTCGACACCACCTCTCAGCTCCCTTCCACCCTTTCACCTGTTATTATTAAAGAGATCCTTAAAAAACAATTGGGTTTTACAGGATTGGTTATTACTGACGCGATGAATATGCAAGGGGTAACCCGATATTTCAAACCNGGAGAGGCAGAAGCCAAAGCNTTGGAGGCAGGTAATGATGTTATTGAATTTGTAGTTGATGCAGATGCTGCCCTCAGGGAAATAAAAAATGATATTGTATTAAAGAAAATAACGAAGGAAGAGATAGCCTTAAAATGCAGAAAGATATTAGCTCTTAAATATTGGTCAGGGCTAAATAAATTGCAACCTATTAAAAAAGAGAACATTACAAATGATTTATCAAATGAAACATCAAAAGCATTAATACGTGATCTCTATGCGCATGCAATTACTGTCATTAATAATAAGCAAAATGTCCTTCCTTTAAAAAATCTTCAGAACCTCAAAATTGCAACAATTGCAATAAACAAAACTGATCTGACCCGGTTTCAGGAAAGAATCTCAAAATATACCCGTGTTGATAATTATTACATTGACCCGTCAGATTCTGATTCATGTGATAAATTGATGAAAACACTCAAGAATTATAATCTGGTAATTGCCGGTATATTTGGAACAGATCAGAGGCCAAACATGAATTTCGGAATAAAGCCTGAGTTGAATTATCTCATTGACAGACTTGTAAAAAGTAACACCTCCATCATAACCTGGTTCGGAAATCCTTATGCACTTGATCGTCTTGAGTCTCTGCAGAATGCTGATGGGGTTATCCTTACCTATCAGGAAAATGAGTACACTGAAGATCTCTCCGCACAACTNATTTTTGGAGGGATCGGAGCCTGTGGATCTCTTCCTGTCACAATCAATAATAAGTGGCTCAATGGTTTTGGGATAATGACACCGGGTAATTTAAGGATGCAATATGGCCTTCCTGAAAGTGCCGGAATGATATCGGAAATACTTAACAGAAAAATTGACTCTATAGCAAATCTCGGGATTGTCCGAAACGCCTATCCCGGCTGTGAAGTAATGGTTGCCAGAAAGGGGATTGTTGTATTTCAGAAAACATACGGTTACCAGACATACGACAACCGTATCGCGGTTATGAAAGAGGATCTGTTTGATCTTGCTTCTGTTACCAAGATCTCTGCCGCACTTCCCGGATTAATGCTTCTCGATACGGAAGGAAAATTTTCTCCTGAAGAGAAGCTTGGAAATTACCTTCCTTTCTTCAGAAAATCAAATAAATCAGATCTCCTTTTGAAGGATATGCTTACCCATCAGGCAGGTCTGACTGCCTGGATTCCTTACTGGAAAGAGACTGTTAAAAAGAATGGGGATTTTAAACATAATATCTTTTATTACAGAAGCTCGGAGAAATATCCTATTGAGGTTGCAGAAGGACTATTTATAAATAAAAACTACAGAAAAAGGATCTTTAATGAAATTAAAAAGAGTCCGTTAGGTGAAAAAAAATATGTTTATTCTGATCTCACTTTTATCATTGTCCCTGAAATAATTAACAGGCTGACAGGTAAGAAGTGGTCAGAGTACGTTACTGACAATATTTATCACAGGTTAGGAGCTTACGACATGGTATTTAATCCTTATCTGAGTTATCCATTAAGCAGGATTGTACCTACTGAATACGATTCCCTGTTCCGCAAACAACTTTTGCATGGTACAGTTCATGATGAGGGAGCTGCCATGCTTGGCGGGATATCCGGTCATGCGGGCCTATTTGCCACGGCAAACGATCTGATGAAACTTATGGAGCTTTATCGCAGAATGGGAGAATTCGGTGGGGAGCAGCTGATAGGCAGGGAAGTAATGAAAAAATATACCAGTGTTCAGTTTCCGGAAAACAATAACCGCAGAGGACTTGGTTTTGACAAACCTCTTCTTAATAATTCACAATTATCACAGGAAGAATCTTATCCGGCTAAAAGCGCTTCACCTGCAAGTTTTGGTCATTCGGGATATACCGGTACATTTGTCTGGATCGATCCCGAATCTGAGTTAAGTTATATCTTCCTGTGTAACAGGGTTTACCCAAGCCGTAATAATAATCTCCTGGCTGAACTTAATATACGATCTGATATTTTGCAGGCTATATATGATTCTATAAAGAAATAAGATGCAAGGCGTAAGGCGTAAGGCGCAAAACTAATGGCGCAGGGAAAAATAAAAAAACCAGACTGTAAAATACAATCTGGTTTTTTTGTGCCCAGAACAAGACTCGAACTTGCATACCGTAACCGGCACCAGCCCCTCAAGCTGGCGTGTCTACCAATTTCACCATCTGGGCAGACTCAAGATAAAAGATAAATGTAAAAAGATAAAAGTAAAAACCTTAATAATCCTTTAATCTTTAACCTTTTGTCTTCTTTAGTGCCCAGAACAGGACTCGAACCTGCACATCATTGCTGACACTAGTCCCTGAAACTAGCGCGTCTACCAATTTCGCCATCTGGGCGGACTCAAGATAAAAGATAAAAGTAAAAAGATAAAAGTAAAAACCTCAACAATTCCTTTTGTCTTTAACCTTCTTTCATTTCAATTTTTAAAGAACCTGCTGTGCAAAACAGGCTACAGCGGGTGCAAAAGTAAATAATATTTTATCAATTGCCAATACTTCAAAAAAGGTTTATCAATTTGACCCGAAAATCGAAACCCTATCATATGGAAATTTCCCAGAAAAAGAATGAATAAATAAACAGTTTTCATCATTTTGATCACTTTTAGTTTAAACTGTTAAATATTTTAAATAATTGCAAAAAATATACCAATTAAATATTCTGTATTATATAAAAGCATATTTTTGTTCCCTGATTATAATAAAATGGACATAGTAAAAATTATGAAATTTGGAGGGACCTCGGTCGGAAATTCTGACAGGATGAAGGCCCTGATACCTTTGATAACCGACAATGACAGGAAAATAGTAGTTCTTTCGGCAATGGCAGGCACCACAAACAGCCTGGTTGAAATTGCCGACTTTCTTTATGCGAATAATATTAATGAAGCCTCTTCCAGAAATGAAACCTTAAGAACAAATTATCACCAGGTGGTTCATGAACTTTTTGCTACTGATGATTTCAGACTGAAAGGTCATGAGCTTATTGACTCTCATTTTGACCATATAAACAATTTTACGTTAAGAGTATTTACCAAACTTCAGGAAAAAGCGATTCTGGCTCAGGGGGAACTGATCTCTACATCTTTATTTCACATGTTACTGCTGGAAAGAAACATAAAAGCTGTTCTTCTTCCTGCGCTTAGTTATATGCGAATCGATAAGGATGGTGAGCCCGATATGTTTTATATTGAAGAAAATATTAACAGGGAACTTGAAAATTATAAATCCGAAACTATCCTGATTACACAGGGATTCATTTGTCGTAATGCATATGGTGAAATCGATAATCTCAGACGGGGAGGCAGCGATTTTACAGCTTCACTTATCGGAGCTGCTCTTAACGTTTCAGAGATACAGATATGGACTGATATTAATGGATTCCATAATAACGATCCGCGGTTTGTTGAAAATACAAAAGTAATACGTGAGATTTCCTTCGATGAGGCTGCTGAACTCGCTTATTTCGGAGCCAAGATCCTTCATCCTTCAAGTGTTAATCCTGCAAGAGTTAAGAATATTCCTGTAAGGCTTAAGAACACATTGGCGCCATCTGATGAAGGCACTTTGATAACCTCATCCAGCATACTTCAGGATTATAAAGCTGTAGCAGCCAAAGATGGAATTTCTGTTTTCAGAATTAAATCAGACAGAATGTTGATGGCCTATGGATTTCTGAGAAAAGTATTTGAAATTTTTGAAGCCTATAAAACTCCTATAGACATGATCACAACATCAGAGGTATCAGTATCAATTACGATCGATGACTCTGAATTTATTAACCAGATAGCCAAAGATCTGAAAGAACTTGGGACTGTTGATGTCGAAGGAAACCAGTCTATTATATGCATAGTTGGTGATTTCAGGACCGAACGAACCGGTTCTGCTCCTGAGATATTTGAAGCACTGAACACTATCCCGCTTAAGATGATTTCTTATGGCGGAAGCCCTCACAGTCTATCTCTTCTTATTGATACCAAAAATAAAATTGAAGCCCTCAGATTACTTAACAAACATCTTTTTAATTAGAAAAATGTTCAATAAAAAAACAATAGAAAAATTCAGAGATCTGCCTACTCCATTTTACTATTATGATCTCGACACTTTAAATAATAGTTGCGAAATTGTAAAAAAAGAATCACAGCAATCAGGTTATAAGGTTCATTATGCTGTTAAAGCCAATGCAAACCCAAGGATACTGAAGATCATTTCTTCATATGGATTTGGAGCTGACTGTGTCAGCTGGAATGAGATAGAGAGAGCAATTGACACAGGTTTTAAACCTTCAGAAATTGTTTTTGCCGGGGTTGGAAAAACTGATAAAGATATAATTGCAGCTCTTAAGGCTGACATTTTCTGTTTCAACTGCGAGTCGATACCTGAAATTGAAGTTATAAACTCTCTTGCAGAACAATTAAACAAAACAGCAACAATCGCCCTCAGAATCAATCCATATATTGATGCTCATACACATAAGTACATTACAACCGGAATTGAGGAGAGTAAATTTGGAATTAATACATGGGAACTTGATGAAGTTCTCAGAAGGATATCCACAATGAAAAGTATCAGGCTGACAGGTATTCATTTTCATGTCGGTTCCCAAATAACCAGAATGTCGGTTTTTAAAAGTCTCTGTTCCCGTATTAACGAGTTACAGGATTGGTTTGCCTCCCGAAATATAAACCTGGAGATTATAAATGTTGGTGGCGGTCTCGGAATTGATTATGAGAATCCTGAGAAAACTCCAAGGTTTGTTGAATATTTTTCGATGATCAATGAGTTTATTGACCTTCGTCCGGGACAAACTATCCACACTGAGCCGGGAAGATCAATAATTGGTCAGTGCGGATCACTTATTTCAAAAGTACTCTTCATTAAAAACGGAAGCAACAAACAGTTTGCAATAATTGATGCCGGCATGACCGATCTTATAAGACCCGCCCTCTACCAGGCCCTGCATAAAATTGAAAACCTCACATCCGATGGAAGTATATACCGTTATGATGTAGTTGGACCCGTCTGTGAATCGGCCGATACATTTGCAAAATATATTGAACTACCCGAAACCCGCAGAGGCGATATAGTTGCAATAAGATCAGTTGGAGCATACGGAGAAGCTATGGCTATGAGATATAACCTCAGAGATCTGCCGGGGGCAATCTTTTCCGATGAGATTTAAAAAGTAATTACTTCTATTTGCGATCGTAATTTTTTTCTACACGCAATCAAGCAATAACGCCCTTATACCGTTGCGCCTTTATGCCCGATTATTCTTCCTTTGGGGCATTCTGCCTTACCTTACTATGTTTCACACCATATAAGAAATAGATAAGGAAGCCTATTGCCATCCATATTATAAGCCTTAACCAGGTATCGAGTGGAAGAGCTGCCATCTGCAGAAAACAGATTGATGCACCTAAGATAGGCACGGCCGGAACCCATGGGGTCTTAAACGGACGATGAATATCAGGTTTTGATTTCCTTAAAACGAGAACACTCAAACAAACAATAATAAATGCAAGCAGAGTTCCTATTGAAACCAATTCACCAAGTATACTTATCGGAAGTATTCCCGCAATGATCATGGCAACCGAACCGGTAACAATAGTGCTTACATATGGTGTCTGGAACCTGGGATGAACCTTTGAAAAAACAGGAGGAAGAAGTCCATCTTTTGACATTGAGAAAAATATCCTCGGCTGCCCCATAAGCATTACCAGTATTACTGAACTTAACCCGGCTATTGCAGCTATTTTGACAATTGGTCTGAGCCAGAACATCCCCTTCCCCATTGCATCAACACCTACTGCTACCGGATCAGGAACATTTAAAGTGGTGTAACTGACGATACCTGTAAGCACAATAGCAACAAGGATATAAAGTACTGTTGATATTCCCAGGGAACCCAGAATACCTATTGGCATATCTCTCTGTGGATTTTTTGCTTCCTGGGCTGCTGTTGAAACAGCATCAAAACCTATATAGGCAAAAAAGATGACACCTGCTCCGCGCAGTACACCGCTGAAACCAAACTTTCCAAACTCGTGCCCGTATGCTTTAAGCCAGGCCCAGAATGATCCATATTCAGATATTGGAGTTGATTCAACCTTATTGGCAGGTATAAAAGGATGCCAGTTCATTGATTTAACGAACATAAAGCCTATGGCTATGAAGAGGATTATAACCGATACTTTGGTGATTACCATTATGTTATTGAAGTTTGCCGACTCTCTTATCCCTATAACAAGCAAAGCTGAAAGTAAGGCCACAATAAACATTGCCGGAAGATTTAATATGCATGTCACATGAGTGAGTGACTCAACATTAATTCCGGATGTTACAAGGGTCTGAGCAAAAGAGTCAGTGAGTGGTTTCCATCCCATATCAGGAACATTGACAAGGACTGATCCGACGGCACCTGTAAACTGAGGTGGGATGAAAATATTTATGTCCTTCAGAAAGCTTATAACATACCCTGACCATCCTACTGCAACAGTTGAAGCCGCAAAAAGGTACTCAAGAATCAGATCCCACCCAATGATCCATGCCAGAAATTCCCCAAGAGTAGCATAAGAATATGTATATGCACTTCCTGCAATCGGGATCATGGATGCAAATTCAGCATAACATAAACCTGCAAATCCGCAGGCCAGTCCTGAGATGATAAATGACAAAACTATTGCCGGACCGGCATACTGTGCTGCAGCCTGACCGGTAAGAACAAATATACCGGCGCCAATTATTGCCCCGATACCAAGAGTTGTGAGATTAAGTGCAGTTAAGGATCTTTTTAAACCACCTGATTCTTTTGATTCATGAAGCAATTGGTCAAGAGGCTTCGTGAGGAATAACCGATTTTTTGACATTAAGCTATTTTAAGGATAAATGAGTTATTAAAAATTACTATTACAAACGTAACTTTTTTTTGACAAAAAATATGTTCTATCAAAATTTAATCACTCTTATTTAAATCATTTTAACATTACCTTTATAAAAAGATAAACTTTATTTAAGCTTAATGCTTTTATTGTATAACTCCTGCCAGTTATCTGTCCCAGTGTCTGTAGCAGAATATGCTTTTTCAGATGATTTCCTTACCACTTTTCTGATAACATAATTCCTGTTCCGCTTTACTTCTCCCTTTCCATGATCGACATAATCGACGTAAGCAATAAAAAAGTTGATCTTATGAGGCAGTATCTCAGGGGTACGGATAAAAGCTTCATCATCGGATCTCAAAGTATAGTTATCATGGGTTGCTTCCCAGATATCTAAATAATATACAATAGGTTCCAGATTTGAAAAAACTGCTATCCCGTCAACATCGGTAAATCCTTCAGATACTGAATTAGTCTGGGAATCCCAGTCAGTTATTGTGGGATAAAGTATTATACTTGCATCTGCAACCGGATATTCCTGATTATATTCAAGAACTTCGACCTCGAGAAGAGTAGGAATCAGTACATCAATAGTCATTGTAGCATTGTCAGACAAGCCTTTTTTTGAAAATACGGTCAAAACAACCTCGTAAGTTCCAGTACCAGTGAATATATGACTGGGATTTGCATCATTAGAAATATAGCCATCGCCAAAATCCCATTCAAATCTTGCACCATTTTCAGAATCATTCGTAAAAAATACCTCCTGTCCAACTTCGACCTCTTGTTTATCGATATGGAAAAAAGCGCGTGGTGTCGATTGGCATGAGAAGAGAACAAGGGGAAGAACCAGAATCAGGTAAGTTATCCTTTTCATTTTCATAAGTTTTATGTTTATAATAATAATTTAAAAATCAAAAATCAAAATACGTGCCATTATTATTTAAGAATTCGGTTTTAAGGGAAAACGGATGAATAGGTAGCCCATCAGATTCAACCTTCCTTTTTTGTCAAAAATAATAATTATCTTTGCACTCCAATAAAAAGAAGCACTCGGCATGATAAAAATAACTTTTCCTGACGGATCCGCAAGAGAATACCAAAATGGAACAAGTAGTCTTGAAATTGCAGAACAGATCAGTCCACGGCTGGCAAAAGAAGTATACGCGGCTACTGTGAATGGTGAGCTCCGCGATCTGACAAGGCCTATCAGCAATGATGCAACTCTGAAACTTCATAAATGGGACGATGATGAAGCTAAACATGCTTTCTGGCACTCTTCCGCACATTTAATGGCTGAAGCCCTGGAGTCATTATATCCCGGGATTAAATTTGGTATTGGCCCGGCAATTGAAAATGGTTTTTATTATGATGTCGATCCTGGCGACGGAAAAGTGATCACAGAAGCTGATCTTCAAACCATCGAAAACAAAATGAAGGAACTGGCAGCCAAAAATCTTTCGTATGTCAGAAAAGATGTCAGTAAAAAAGAGGCTATTGAATTTTTTTCGAAAAAGGGTGATGAATACAAAACTGAGCTTATAAGTGAGCTTGTAGATGGTACTATTTCATTATATACCCAGGGCAATTTTACTGACCTTTGCCGTGGACCGCACCTTCCATCGACTGAACCAATCAAAGCCATTAAGTTAACCAGCGTGGCCGGGGCTTACTGGAGAGGAAATGAAAACCGTAAGATGCTGACAAGAATTTACGGCATAACCTATCCGAAGCAAAAAATGCTCGATGATTTCCTTATTTTTCTTGAAGAAGCAAAGAAAAGAGATCACCGGCGCATTGGGAAAGAACTTGAATTATTCACATTTTCACCAAAAGTCGGAATGGGTCTTCCATTATGGCTTCCTAAAGGATCTGATTTAAGACAGAACCTGATAAATTTTCTAACCGGTGTACTCAGAAAAAGAGGTTACAAATTAGTTACTACACCACATATTGGAAATGTAAATCTGTACAAGACATCGGGTCACTTTGAAAAATACGGGGCTGATTCATTTCAGCCAATTTCAACCCCACAGGAAGGCGAGCAATTCATGCTTAAACCAATGAACTGTCCGCACCATTGTGAAATTTATAATGCCACACCTCATTCATATAAAGAGTTGCCCTACCGAATGGCAGAGTTTGGTACGGTATACAGGTATGAACAGAGCGGGGAACTTCATGGTCTTACCAGAGTAAGAAGTTTTACACAGGATGATGCTCACATCTTTTGCAGACATGATCAATTAAGGGAAGAATTCAAAAATATTATTGATCTGATCCTGTATGTATTTAAGATAATGAATTTCAACGATTTCACTGCACAGATTTCGTTACGTGATCCCGATAACAAACAAAAATATATCGGATCGGATGAGAATTGGGAAAAAGCTGAACGCGATATTATTGAAGCTGCAGGTGAGAAAAATCTTAAGACAGCTGTTGTCCTTGGGGAAGCTGCATTTTATGGTCCAAAACTCGACTTTATGGTCAGGGATGCTATTGGACGGAAATGGCAGCTCGGCACAATACAGGTCGACTATAATCTTCCTGAAAGATTTGATCTTACATATAATGGCAGCGATAATCAGAAACACAGGCCCGTAATGATACACAGGACTATATTCGGATCTATGGAGCGTTTTGTTGCTGTTCTTATTGAAAACAGTGCCGGAAAATTCCCTCTCTGGCTGGCACCCGAAAAAGCGGTTCTTTTACCTATTAGTGAAAAATTCAATGATTATGCCTCAAAAGTTTTGGAAATTCTAAATAATTCCGATATTTGCACACTTATTGACGACAGGAGCGAAAAGATTGGTAAGAAGATCAGGGATAATGAATTAAAGAGAATTCCTTACCTTCTTATAATTGGAGAAAAAGAAACCGAAAACGGAACAATTGCTGTCCGTAAACAGGGAGAAGGAGATAAAGGCAGCATGAAGATTGAGGAATTTGTGAACTTTATCAAGGCTGAGATCAAAAAGGAAATAGAACATTAATTGAAACATAAAGTAAATTTTAGTATTAACGAAAAATAGGAGGAAAGAGCTATAACCGGACCAATAAGGCGAAGCCCCGGCAGGATAACCCAGCCGGCTCACAAAATTAACAACAGGATCATATCGAAGGTGGTCAGAGTTGTTGGTGATGAAATAGAAGCAGAAGTCATGAGTCTTCAGGATGCCCTGAAACTGGCAGATAAACTGGAACTTGACCTTGTTGAAATTTCTCCAAATGCCGATCCCCCTGTTTGTAAAATCGTTGATTATCAGAAGTTTCTCTATCAACAGAAAAAGAAACAGAAAGAGATTAAGGCTAAAGCAGCAAAAATTGTTGTAAAGGAGATCCGATTTGGGCCGAATACTGATGAACACGACTATAATTTCAAGCTCAAACATGCCATGCGGTTCCTCGAAGAAGGTGCTAAAGTCAGAGCTTATGTGTTTTTCAAAGGAAGATCCATTTTATTCAAAGAGCAGGGTGAAGTTCTTTTATTGAGGTTTGCCAACGACCTTGAAGAATATGGAAAGGTTGAACAGCTTCCACGGCTCGAAGGGAAAAGAATGATAATATCCTTCTCACCAAAGAAGAAGAAGTAATTTTTAATATATTTTATTACAGAGAAATGCCAAAAATGAAAACTAATCCCGGTGCAAAGAAGAGATTTACTCTGACCGGAACAGGAAAAATCAAGCGTAAACATGCATTTAAAAGCCATATCCTGACTAAAAAAGGAACCAAACGTAAGAGAAATCTCTCCTACTTCGGTCTGGTAAATAAAGCAGACCTTAAAAACGTTAAGCTTATGCTGGCAAGCAAATAAATGTTTAAGCATTGATAAATTAATTATAGTATTTACAGATTGTTCAGCAAAAAAGTTTCCGGTAACGGAACGCTGACATTCAAAAAAAAATGAGTTATGCCAAGATCAGTAAATTCAGTTGCGGCAAGAGCCAGGAAAAAAAAGGTTCTTAAGCAGACAAAAGGTAACTTCGGTTCAAGAAGAAACGTATTCACGGTAGCAAAAAATACCCTTGATAAAGGTTTGGGTTATGCTTACCGCGACAGGAAAAAGAAGAAAGGCCTCTTCAGGGCTTTATGGATACAAAGGATAAATGCCGGTGTACGCCAGTATGATATGAATTATTCGGAATTCATCGGGAAACTCGATAAAAAGGGTATTACACTTAACAGAAAAACCCTTGCCGACCTGGCAATGAACCATCCTGAAGCTTTTAAAGCTATTGTTGAAAAAGTTAAATAAGAAACAATTAACCGATAATAAAAGAGCTGACTATTTAAAGTCAGCTCTTTTATTTTCCTGTTTCTTGTTCCTTTTCTAAATTTTATTGAATATTCCCCTGCGCAATCTGCAATTATCTCACCTTAATAAACATTCTGCCCAACCTGATCTTCCTGAGACCCTTGGCTTCTTTGTCAAGTGAAAGCCAGATAAGTTTCGGCTTCCCAACTATATGATCCTCGGGTACAAAGCCCCAGTAACGCGAGTCAGCAGAATTGTGCCTGTTATCTCCCATCATCCAGTAGTAGTTCATTTTAAAAGTATAAGTGTCCGAGAGCTCATTATTAATATAAATACTGCTTCCTTCGACCCGCAGGTCATTATTCTCATATACATCAATAATTCTTTCATAAAAACAGAGATTGGAGGTATCCAGCTTAACAGTTGCTCCTTTTACCGGAATCCAGATTGGTCCGAAATTATCTTCATTCCAACCAAGAACCGGGTTGTATGGAAAAATATACGGAGCATACTCTCCTGTTCTTGCATTATAAGGAGTCACCTCTGAAACATTTGAAAATTTCTTAATAGTCTCTGCGTTTGCTTTTGTAAGAGGAAGCAGATAAGCTGCTCCTGATACCATCCTCTGATCAGACTTGTTAATCCCCAGCCGCTCAAAAGCTTTGGGATTGATTGTTGTACCATTTGTTCCGACAATATAAGTCGTTTGCTGAGTTTTGTTGTCAGGAACAAGTTTTCCGTTAACATAAAGATCTCCCGATCTTATAGTTAAAGTGTCTCCGGGGATCCCTATGCATCTTTTTACATAGTTATCTCTCCTGTCAACAGGCCGGTAGATGACTGTGCTTCTGTCCCGTATATCTTTACGGGCTAACTGCAAAAAACTTGACATTGGCTTTGGATTATTATTGCTGTAATTATCTCTTGCCTGCATATCTATTGCATTCCTTCTGACAATTTCATAATAGCTGGTATTCGGATCTTCAAGCACAACGGTATCTCCTGCCGGGAAATTAAAAACAATAGGATCATTATTTTTTATCTTACTGGTTCCTACCAGGCGTTTATACCGCCACAATACCAGGTTTGACCAGGATTTCCCATTTGTAATTGGCATAATATTCTGTGTAAACGGGAAAGCTATCGGAGTAATTGGCATTCTCGGTCCATAAGCTAATTTGCTGACAGCAAGATGATCGCCGACCAGAAGTGACTTCTCCATTGATGGAGTCGGTATCCGGTAATTCTGAAACAGGAAAATATTGATAAGAGAAACAGCTATCACTGCAAAGATCAGTGCATCAAGCCACTCTATAAACGCGCTGTTCTTTCCGTCCCTTCTCTTCCAGAAGGTCCAGTTCACCTTTTCGGATATATATAAATCGTAAATTACTCCTAATCCGATTAACAACCAGTAATTACCAATCCAGATAACGACAATGATGTAAATAAGCGCTGCAATAGCAAATCTTATGTTTATTTTCTTAAATATCTGATCCATAGCAAAATTAATTTTATGAAGCGGTAAAAGTAAAAATAAAAATCAGAATCCTAGCACATCACTCATTGTGAATATGCCTTTCCTGGAACAGATATATTCGGCAGCAACTACTGCTCCGACTGCAAAACCGGACCTGTTCTTGGCAATATGTTTCAGGCTTATTGTATCTATGCCGGATTCCCAGGTAACAATATGTGTCCCCGGAACAGTGCCTTCCCTTATTGAGGTTATCGGAATAAAATTTTCATTCCGTTCTTTTTCGAAACACCATCCTTTATAACCCGGATGATTCTTTCTTATACCGTCTGCCAGGGAAATAGCTGTTCCGCTTGGGGCATCAAGCTTTTTAATATGATGTATCTCTTCCAGAGAAACCCGGTAATCATCGTATTTTTTCATGTGGCTGGCAAGCTCTGAGTTTAGCCTGAAAAGCAGATTAACACCAATGCTGAAGTTAGAAGAGTGTATTAATGATGTGTTATTCTTCCTGCAGATTTCAGCAGCTTTTTCATATGACTCAAGCCAGCCTGTTGTACCGGAAACCACCGGGACCTTATTCTCAAGACATTTTACAACATTATTATATGCAGCATCAGGTGATGAGAACTCAATAGCAGCATCAATACCCTTGAGATTTGCAGCATTCAGGTCTTTCTCGTTATCCTTATCAATGATAAGCTTAATTAAGTGACCTCTTTTGACAGCAACAGACTCAATCTCATGGCCCATCCTGCCGTAACCAATTAATGCAATATTCATATTCAAAACTTTTCTGCGAAATTACCTGTTTTGCAATTACATCCATATTTTAAAATCAATAAAATTCTTAAAGAGAAGTTAAATTATTCCATAGAGCATACAAAAAGGTTCTTTTTATAAATCCCCTGCAGATGCAAATAAATTTATATATATTTCACTACTAAAATTAAAGCAAACATGAAAATTCTAATTACTTTATTATCAATAATAACCATGATAGTTTCTGGTTCATGCAGCAAAAAAGAAAAAGCTGACCTGGTAATAATTAACGGGAAGGTTCTGACTATTGATAAGTATAATCCGGCCGCTGAAGCCATTGCAGTAAAAGGCGAAAAAATTATTGCTGTAGGTTCAACAAGGGAGATATCCGGAATGATAGTGGATGGATCCACAAAAGTTATAGATGCTCACGGAAGGCTCGTCATTCCGGGATTTAATGATGCCCATGCACATTTTGGTCCGCTCGATCCGGATTATGTTGAGCTTCGGTATACTACAGATCCTTCTGTTATTACAGAAAAAACAAGAGCACAGGTTTTAAAATCGAAACCCGGTGAGCTGATCAGGGGCGGCCACTGGGAACATGAGATGTTTATTGACAGGAAATGGCCAACTAAAGAACTCCTCGATAAAGTATCTCCTGATAATCCGGTGATTTTAAGCAGGGCCGACGGACATTCTGTCCTTGTGAACAGCTATGTTTTGAAAAAATCCGGTATAACAAAGAATACTCCCGATCCATTTGGCGGGGAGATACAGAAAGATCCTGTAACAGGGGAACCCACAGGAATACTAAAAGAGAATGCTGAAAACCTGATTAAACCAGGAGATGTGAAATCTGAACGGACAGCGGAGGAAGAAGCCGCAAGAACATGGCAGGGGTATCTTATTGCCCTTAAGGAGGCCAGAGAACTGGGGATAACCAGTATCCAGATACCGGGGAGTGCTGACTTTGAAGCTTATGAAAAGCTTCAGAAAGAAGGTAACCTTACCAGCAGGATTGATATAGGTAAATCGCTAACTGCCGATACTTCACTCCTTACAAAATACCTTGGTATAGAAAAAAGATATCCAAAAGAAGGAAACTGGATCAGGTTTGGCTATCTGAAAGCATTTATTGATGGTACAATTGGTTCAGGTACAGCACTGATGTTTGATCCATTTTCTGATAATCCGGGCTCATCCGGATTAGCAATGATGCCATACGACGAATTTGAAAATATGGTTGTTACTGCTGATAAATATGGTTTTCAGATCGGTGTTCATTCAATTGGTGATAAGGGAAATAACTGGACTTTAAATGCTTATGAAAATGCACAAAAGGTAAACGGTAGACGTGAAAGCCGTCACCGGGATGAACATGCTCAGACAATACAACTATCTGACATACCTCGTTTTGCACAGCTTGGAGTAATTCCTTCGATGCAACCGACACACTGCATAACAGACAAAAGATTTTATGAGAAACGCGTGGGCCCTGAAAGATGCAAAGGAGCCTATGCCTGGAGAAGTCTGCTCGATGCAGGCTCAATACTTGCTTTTGGCACGGACTACCAGGTTGAACCGCTTAACCCAATAGAAGGACTTTATGCAGCTGTAACACGAAAAGACCGGCTTGGCGAAGAAGGGAACGGCTGGTTCCCGGGACAGAAACTATCAATGGAAGAGGCAATAAAATATTATACCTGGGGTTCTGCATATGCACAGTTTATGGAGGACCGTAAAGGAATTTTGAAACCAGGTTATCTTGCCGATATTGTAATTACCAACAAAGACCTGCTCTCTATTCCGGAGAATGAAATAATGAAAACAAAGGTTGATTATACTATAACCGGGGGAAAAATTGTTTATACTTCCGGTCAATAAGTAAAGATCAATCAGAAATGGAATATAATATCCTCAAAGCTTCCTCACGGCTCGTTCCACAGAACTCAGGTTCAGCTTTGAAATCATTGCAGACTTTCGGCCGGCTGGCATCATAAAAAAGAGCACATTTATTATCATCCTGCAGATGGATGCACCTCACCCCTGCCTGTTTTCCTTCAGGCATTCCGGGTATCGGTGAAGAGATCGAAAGTGCAATACAGCAGGCACCACATTTTGAGCGACATTTCATATTAAAAGACAAAAGACAAAAGACAAAAGACAAAAGTAAAAAGACAAAAGTAAAAAGACAAAAGTAAGAAATTATAAATAGTAAGTTTAAGGTCATAATTATAACATCTTTTCAAATTTTTGCCTTTACACCGTTGAGCCATTGTACCATTGCGCCATTCTCTTTTTCTTAGTATTTTTACAGAAAATAAATCAGATGAGAATCGACATTTTAACTGTTCAGCCTGAATTACTGGAAAGTCCTCTCAACTATTCGATAGTTAAAAGGGCAAAAGAGAAGGGAATAGTTGAAATAAATGTCATTAACCTGCGTGATTTCACTATTGACAAGTATAAAAGCGTTGATGATTATGCTTTCGGAGGAGGTGCAGGAATGGTAATGCTGATCGAACCTGTTTTTAAAGCTATTGAGAAGTTAAAAAAGGAACGGGATTACGACGAAATAATATATACATCACCTGATGGTGAGAAATTCAACCAGAAAATGGCAAACCGTTTATCCCTGAAAAACAACATTATTATACTGGCCGGACATTATAAAGGAATAGATCAGAGAATACGCGACAACCTGATAACTATGGAGATATCGATAGGTGATTATGTTTTGTCAGGTGGTGAGTTACCTGCTGCTGCGATAACCGACGCCATCGTAAGGTTAATACCCGGGGCAATTTCCGATGAACAGTCAGCTCTCTCAGATTCCTTCCAGGATGATCTTCTTGCTCCTCCTGTATATACAAGACCTGCCGATTTTAAAGGATGGAGGGTGCCCGATATTTTGCTCTCGGGCAATACCGGAGAAATAGAGAAATGGAGGCATGACCAATCTATGGAAAGAACAAAAAAGCTGCGGCCTGATCTTATGGATGATGAGTGAGAGTTGAATTATGTTATAAAACATCAATTAATTAACCAATACTCTGAATATGACAATCCTTTCTGTTCGTCTTAGATGGCTGGTATTGTTCATCTTGCCAATAATATTTCAATCGTGTAAGATAAATCCGACCGGCGATTATCTGAAAAATGGTTTTATAAATCCTCCTGATTCATCGAGACCGGGAGTGTACTGGTATTTCATGGACGGCAATACTGACCGCGATGCTATGACCTCTGACCTCGAGTCGATGAAAGAAGCCGGTATTGGTTATGCACTTTTTCTCGAGGTCAATGTGGGTGTTCCCCGCGGAAAGGTTGATTTTCTCAGCGAAGATTGGCAGGAACTTTATAAACATGCTGTCCGTGAAGGTGAAAGGCTTGGGATAAGGATAATTCTCGGGTCGGGGCCAGGATGGGCAGGTAGCGGAGGCCCATGGGTGACCCCGGCTCAATCGATGATTCACCTTGTAGCCAGCGATACTGCAATAATTGGGCCTTCGGTATTTAATGGATCACTTTCAGTTCCAAAACCTATGAAGCCATTTTTTGGAGAAGGCAGTCTGTCTCAATCTCTTAAGGAACAACGCGATAAATGGTACAAAGATGTTGTTGTTCTCGCATTTCCCACACCCGTAAATGATAGAAAAATAGACCGCATTGATGAAAAAGCACTTTATTACAGGGCTCCATATACATCTCAACCCGGAGTTTTGCCATATCTTCCGGCCAGGGCAGATTACACAGAAATACCCGGGAATTCAATCGATCCATTGAAAATTATTAACCTTACTGATAAAACCGATACAACTGGATTTTTGAAATGGGATGTTCCTCCAGGCCGATGGACAATTCTTAGGTTTGTAATGCGTAATAACGGAGCTGTAACCCGTCCGGCACCATTGCCAGGATTAGGTTTTGAAGCAGATAAATTTGATACAGTCTCTTTCAATTCGCATTATGATTCTTATGTCGGCAGACTGATAAAAAAAGTCAATCCCAAAAAAGTCGCTACAGGTGGAGGATGGACGATGATACATATAGATAGCTGGGAAATGGGATCACAGAACTGGAGCTCCGGTTTCAGGGAACAGTTTATAAAAAGACGCGGTTATGATCCTTTTATATATCTTCCGGTTTACACGGGAAGACCTGTTGCCAGCAGTGAGATCAGCGAACGGTTCCTCTGGGATCTGAGAGAAACCTCAAATGAACTTATAATGGAAAACCATGCGGGGCAGTTTAAAAAGCTTGGCCGCAAAAACGGATTCAGACTCTCAATTGAACCCTACGATATGAATCCTGCCGCTGATTTTGATCTTGGAAGTGTAGCCGATATCCCAATGTGTGAATTCTGGAGCGATGGTTATGGCTTTAATTCCGCTTTCAGTTGCATCGAAGCAACTTCCATTGCACATGTAACCGGTGCTCCGGTTGTAGCAGCCGAGTCTTTTACGGCCGATAATACCGAGGCATGGAAAAAATATCCGGGAAATATGAAGAACCAGGGCGACTGGGCATTCTGCATGGGTATAAACCGTCTTATTTATCACACATTCGCCCATAAACCTTTTAGTGATAAACTGCGCCCCGGAATGACAATGGGACCTTATGGCGTTCATTGGGACCGTGGACAGACCTGGTGGCCAATGGCTTCCGGATATCATAAATATATTTCAAGATGCCAGTATCTTCTGTCGCAGGGTAAAGCAGTTGCTGACATCCTTTATCTCACACCTGAAGGCGCACCCCAGGTATTCCTTCCTCCTGTTTCATCGCTCGAGGGAACTTCTGTTCTTCCCGATAAAAAAAGCTATTCATTTGACGGGTGTTCACCATTATACCTTATTAAATATGCAGCTGTCAAAGAAAAAATGATTGTATTTCCGGGAGGCGCTTCATATAAATTAATGGTGTTGCCTGATATTCAGACTATGACACCTGAACTTTTATCAAAAATTCAAACCCTTATCAGGGAAGGTGCCACAGTTATCGGCAATCCTCCGAAAAAATCTCCGTCCCTTTCCAATTATTCTTCATGTGATGAAAGAATAAAAGAGACAGTATTAAAAATATGGGGTACGGATAAAGTTACTGAGGGAATTGTAAGTCAGCGCTATGGTCTTGGTACGATAATTACAGGTTTAGAAGTTTACCATAATGACGTTTCTGCGCAATCTAAAAAAGACACACTTGCACTTTACCCCGATTATGATCTTATTGCTGACATACTTAAAAAAGCAGGATTCAGGCCTGATTTCACAGCTTCCGGAAAAATAAGATATGCCCACAGGTCCCTTGACGACAGGGAGATTTACTTCATATCAAACCGGACAGAATCAACCGTTGAAGATACCTGCAGGTTCCGTGAAGGTACAGGTGTTGCTGAACTATGGGATGCAATCACAGGTGAAATATATCCTGTAAAAGATATTTTTGAGTCGGGCGGAATGAAGAGCATTTTTGTAAAAATGGAGGCATATCAAAGCTGTTTTATAGTTTTCAATAAATCAGAGATAAAGCAGGTTATAAAGGCTTCGGAGCAAAATCCATTCGCCGGAAAAAGAACAATTAAAACACTTGATGGCCCATGGAATGTATCATTTGATACGGCATGGGGCGGACCTGCTAATGTAGTTTTTGAAAATCTTACAGACTGGACGAAGAGACCCGAAGAGGGGATCAGGTACTATTCCGGTATTGCATGTTACGGCAAAAAGTTTGATTTTCCGGAATATTCTGCAAAAAAAGGTTCCGTAATATTTCTGAACCTCGGGTCTGTAAAAAACATGGCAAGGGTAAAGCTTAATGGCAAGGACCTTGGAATCGTCTGGACAAATCCATTGCGGGTAAAAATAACAAATGCCCTTAAAAAGAAAAATAATAAACTCGAAATAGAGGTTGCAAACCTGTGGGTAAACCGGCTTATTGGCGATGAATCGAAACCATGGGATGGAGTTGTAAAAGGGAAATGGCCCGAGTGGCTTATCGCCGGAAAGCCCAGAACAAGCGGGCGTTTTACATTTACTACACATCGCTATTATAAGAAAGGTGATCAGTTAATCGAATCCGGTCTGATTGGTCCTGTTCAGATTGAGATATCTCAATAATTACCGGATGGAAATGACAAAAATGAGGTAAGGTAATTTGTTTTGAAATGACAAAAAGCTTTAGTAAAATTGTGATTCATATTATCTGTTTTATAACTAATTAATAATCAACGACATGAATGCGCAGGATTATATTAATCGGGAAGACAAGTATGGTGCACATAATTACCATCCGCTTCCTGTAGTTCTTGAGAGAGGTGAAGGTCCGTTTGTATGGGATGTTGATGGAAAGAGGTATTTCGATTTCCTTTCAGCCTATTCAGCAGTGAATCAGGGCCATTGCCATCCTAAGATTGTGAAAGCTTTAACAGAACAGGCTCAAAGGCTTACATTAACATCAAGGGCATTTTATAATTCTGTTCTTGGTGAGTATGAAGAGTATGTCACAAAGTATTTCGGATACGATAAGGTGCTTCCGATGAATTCAGGAGCTGAAGCTGATGAGACAGCTCTTAAGCTCTGCCGTAAATGGGCATATAAGAAAAAAGGGATTGCAAAAGACAAAGCAAAGATAATTGCATGTGCAGGTAACTTTCATGGACGTACAATTACAATTATTTCAATGTCGACGGACCCGGATGCCACGAACGATTATGGTCCTTTTACTCCCGGCTTTATAATAATTCCTTATAACGATATCAAAGCTCTTGAAACAGCCCTTAAAGACCCTGATGTTGCAGGGTTTCTAGTAGAACCTATCCAGGGCGAAGCTGGAGTTTTTGTACCTGATGAAGGCTATCTGAAAAAGTCATATGACCTCTGCAAAAAACATAATGTCCTGTTCATTGCTGACGAAGTTCAGACAGGTATTGCCCGTACCGGTAAACTTCTTGCCTGTGACTACGAAGGTGTACATCCTGACATTCTGATACTTGGTAAAGCTCTCTCAGGAGGCGTGATGCCTATTTCAGCAGTCCTCGCAGATGATGAGATCATGCTTACCATAAAACCCGGAGAACACGGATCAACTTTCGGCGGCAACCCGATTGCTGCCAAAGTGGCGATTGCTGCGCTTGAAGTTATTAAGAATGAAAAACTTGCTGAAAATGCTGATCGTCTCGGTAAGATATTCCGCGAAGAGTTAAGCAGCATAAATTCTGATATGATCGAACTGGTGCGTGGAAAAGGATTGCTTAACGCTGTCATTATAAGACCAAAAGGCGGCAAAACAGCATGGGATGTTTGCCTGGCAATGAAAGACAAAGGGCTTATTGCCAAACCCACACATGAACATATCATTCGTTTTGCCCCACCTCTTGTAATAACCGAAAAACAATTAAGAGAAGCAATCGGATTAATAAAGGAGGCGTTTAAACTGTTTGAATAACTGATTAGTTATTTAATTGTTGTCAATGAATTATACGTAAATACTTATGAGACTTATCAGGAGACTTTTTCCTTATTTAGTAATTCTTTTAATCTATTCATGCTCGGGAAAACCTGATGTTACTACAGGAGAGCTTCTTACCCATGTCAGATATCTTTCTTCTGATTCTCTCAAAGGACGGCAGGCAGGAATGCCAGGAGACAGTCTTTCCGCTGAATATATCAAAAATGAACTTATTTCGTACGGCCTTGCCCCTCTTTCCGGTGATGGACTTCAGAGGTTCAAGGTTACAAGCAGAATCGTTCCCGGAGAAGAAAATTCGTTTTCCATAAATGAAAAAACTTATACACCTGAAAAAGACTTTACCCCCCTGGCTTTCACTTCCAATGCAGATCTGCAATCAGAGGTTCTGTTCGTTGGTTACGGATTCAATATCAATAATGACAGCCTGAAATGGAATGACTATAAAGGTATTGACGTAAAAGGTAAATGGGTATTGATAATTCGTGCCGACCCTGAACCGGATAAATCAGTAAGTCCTTTTATACCCTTCAGCGGAGACAGGGACAAAGCTCTCCTGGCAAAAGATATGGGAGCTGCAGGAGTGCTGATGGTCTCTGGTCCGGCATTCGATCCTCAGGACACATTTGAATCACTTAACTCATCTGATTATTCAGTTGATATCCCGGTAATAAGAATTAAAAGAGATGTGGCGAATGATATTCTTGCAAAGGCAAAAACCACAGTTGCAAATCTTGAAAAGAAACTCAACGATACCAGGAAGCCGGCAAGCTTAGCTACCGGAGTAATGGTCAAAGCTAAAGCTGAAATTATTATTGAGAAGAACAATACAAGAAATGTGGTCATGCTTTTGCCGGGGCAGGATGAGCTGTTCAAAAATGAATACATTATAATAGGGGCACATTTTGACCATCTTGGTATGGGCGGACCCGGTTCTTCAAGCAGGGCTGTTGATACTGTTGCAGTTCATCACGGGGCCGATGATAATGCATCAGGTGTGGCAATGATGCTTGAACTTGCAGAAAAATTTGCACATACAAAAGGGAGCCATAAAAGAAGTATAATATTCATTGCCTTTACAGGTGAGGAGCTTGGTCTGCTTGGTTCAAAATACTTTACAGAAAANCCCGGCATCGATCTCTCAAAAGTTAATGCAATGATCAACCTCGATATGGTCGGAAGACTGACAGATTCAACTTCATTACAAATAGCCGGAGTCGGTACTGCTGAAGGATTTAAAGATTTTGTAATTGCCAACAGTGACACGAGTATAATTAAATTCTCTTTTTCAAATGAAGGTTATGGCCCGTCAGATCACTCATCTTTCTACGGGAAAAATATACCTGTTTTATTTTATTCGACTGGCGCTCATCTCGATTATCACACACCGTCAGATACATACGATAAAATAAATTATAAAGGAATGGTGGCAATCTCCAAAATTGTGTTTGACATCGTGGAAAAACTGGCAAACTCATCCAAAAGACTTAATTTCATGGAGTCGGGCCCTAAAGTTGAGGCAGGAAGGGCAATGAGGAGGAAAAGTGTTACGCTTGGTATCATGCCCGATTTTGCAGGGAATGTAAAAAACGGACTCAGGGCTGATTTCGTAACACCTGGGAAACCCGCCGCAATGGGAGGAATGAAAAAGGGTGATATAATTACTTCTATTAATGGTAAAACTGTCAATAATATTCAAGACTATATGTTCAGAATGGGGCAGCTGAAACATGGGCAGACAATAAGCGTCGAGGTTCTTCGTAATAACAGGAAAGAGGTACTTTTGATACAATTATAATATTATCGGAAAAGCGTCAACGATCAGTTTAAAAATAATTAATATTCTAATGAAAAAAATCATATTGTGGTTACTTGCCTTTGTGATTACTATCATGGCAGCTTATTACCAGAGGACTACCGGTCCTACTTATCCGAAACGTATAAACACAACAATAAATGGCTCACTCTATGAGCTTAAACTGGTTCGCAGCATTGATCTCAGTGAACGCTCTGAAGTAAAGCTTAAAATAACTGATACAAAAGTAAAAGCCAACCTCTATTATAAAAGATTTAATTCAAATGATGATTACCAGGTTTCTCCTTTTTCCTACAGAGTTTATCCGGTTAACTCATTTATAATGAATAAGATCTTTAAGATAACAAATGAAAAAGGATTTTTTGCTGATATTCCGCAGCAGCCGCCTGCAGGAAAACTTCAGTACTTTATTTCGTTAACAGATTCAAAAGGAACCACATACCTTATGAAAGAAACACCTGTCGTTATAAGATTTAAAGGTGGCGTTCCGGGTTATGTTCTGATTCCACATATTCTTATAATGTTCATTGCAATGTTTTTTTCAACTGCTGCAGGTTTGCTGGCCGTAGCAAAATTGCCTTCTTATAAAAAATATGCATTGTGGACTCTTATTCTGCTTATTGCAGGCGGAATGATTCTTGGACCCCTGGTACAGAAATATGCTTTTGGTGAATTATGGACCGGGATACCATTCGGATGGGATCTCACTGATAATAAAACACTTATCACCATGCTTTTCTGGGTATTAGCGGTTATAATTAACAGGAAGAAAGAGAAACCTCTCTATACCCTGCTTGCTGCGTTCGTACTGCTTTTAGTCTATTCTATCCCTCACAGTCTGTTTGGTTCAGAGCTTGATTATACAACCGGACAGGTGACCCAGGGACTTTTATTCCTCATTTTTTTTAGAAATAATCACAAAATTTCTTAAATTGAGTGCAGCATAAAAAAATATCCCACGTCTATTGATTAGTTAATTAAGAGACAGTGGATGCAGCAACACATATAAAAACTACTCTTTTTGTAAAGATGGAAAATGTAGAAGCGGCATTCATGAATTTGCACCAGGATTTACTCGACGATTGTAAAACAGGTGATCAGAAGGCACAATTCCAGATTTATAAGTTATACTACAAGGCAATGTATAACACCAGCCTGAGGATTGTGAACGACACGATGGAAGCTGAAGATATTATGCAGGAATCTTTCCTGTCGGCCTTTGAAAAGATCGATACTTATTCAGGAATGGTAAGTTTCGGTGCATGGCTTAAAAAAATTGTAATAAACCGTTCACTCGACGTTCTTAATAAAAAGAAAGCGGTCTTTGAAGATATTGAGTCGCATATTGGTATAAGAGATGAAAGTAGCGATGAATCTTACAGAAACGAAGAGATTGATGTGAGGGTTGAAGAGGTTAAGAAAGCAATTGAAAACCTGCCTGACGGTTACAGGATTATCCTTTCACTCTATCTTCTCGAAGGATATGATCATGATGAAATTGCAGAAATTTTATCTATAACAAGCAGCACATCACGATCACAGTTATCCAGAGCCAAACAAAAGCTCATCGGAGAACTTAAAGGAAATGAAAAAATTACAAGCAATGAAAACTATAGATGAATTAATCAGGAACAACAGGGATCTTTTTGAAGATCATGAACCTGCTGAAGGTCACTTTGAGAGGTTTATGCGTAAACTTGAAATAAGCGGCAATAAGGTTTCTCTTTATAGAAGCATCGTCCCATACTTATTGAAAGCTGCGGTAGTAACACTGCTTATCACTCTTTCCTCACTCTGGACCTGGGAACATTTCATAAGAGCAGACAGGAACAGGATGGCTCTCGGGGATGTTTCGCCACAATACAAAGAGGTTGAAAACTATTATATCCATCAGGTTAGTCTTATGCAGAGTGAGATAGTTACAGTTGATTTAAAAAATAACCCGGCGCAAAAAGTCATTCTTATGAAGGAGATGAAAAGTATGGATTCGGTTTATGTTCAGCTACAGAAAGAACTCAAAGCTAATCCCGATGATGAAAGGATTATTAATGCAATGATCGAGCATTATCAAACCAAACTGGAGGTAATGACCATAATAGTTAATCAGCTGGAATCAATCAGGAATGAAAACCAAAATAAAAAACAAGATGAAAAAGTCAGCTTATAAATCAGGAATGCTCCTTATATCAGCATTTTACCTTTTGTCTTTTACATTATCGGCACAAGAGATAGGTAAGGAATATCACAAGGAGTTCGTTGCAGAACCTGGCAGTGCCCTGGATATCAGTAACAGGTATGGAAATGTGACAATTGAAAGCTGGAATCAGAACCAGGTAATTATCGATGTTAAGGTAACCGTTGAAATGCCGGATAAACAAAGGGCAGAAAAACTATTAAGTTATATTGAGGTACAATTTACTGAAGGAGAAAAACTTATTACCGCAAAAACAATCATTGATGAAAAATTTAATTTTTCGGGATGGGGCAGCGGTTCACGAAAATTCAGTATTGTTTATAAAGTAAAAATGCCTGTCGGCGCCGATCTGAAACTTTCAAACCGGTATGGTGATACCGACATCGATGAACTTCAGGGATTAGTTAACCTTGATATCAAATATGGGGATCTTACTGTAGGTAAACTGACCAGAGGAAATGAAAAACCGATTAGTCAGATTGTTATTGGCTATGGTAAAGGAATTATTGATGAAGCCGGATGGCTCGACCTGGAGGCAAGATACAGTCCTGGTATGAAAATATTGAAGAGCCAGGCGCTTCTTCTCGACAGTAAATATTCTAAAATACAGATCGGAGAAACCAATTCATTAGTCGGTGTATCAAAATACGATAATTTAAAAATTGAGAAAATTAAAAATCTATCACTTGATAATGGTTATGCTGATGTTAATATCGGATTATTGACGAATAAACTTGAATTTAAAGGCAGTTATGGTTCATTTTCGGCCGAACGTATCACTGCAGGTTTCGAGTCGCTCAATGCCGAGACAAGATATACAGGCGTACGTCTTGGAATTGATGAATCAGCCAGCTACACTCTTGATGCCAGAGTTTCATACGGAGGACTGAAAATCAACGAGGATAACTTCAAATATCAAAGGCGTATAGTTGAAAACAACTCAAATGAGACTACAGGTATAGTAGGGAAAGAAGAAAATCCAACCTCAAAAGTAAAAGTTGATGCCTCTTACGGTTCAGTGAGATTGTTTTGACAATTAATTTTATAAAATAAAAGAAGCTGTCTGGGAAGGCAGCTTTTTTTGACTTTCGACTTTAAAGACTTTCGACTTATCTACCTTCGTCCTTATAAATAAAAATACCCTCTTTACCGTCTGCTGTCGCAAATCCCCTGAACATACCTTCAGAATTGAATGGTAATGATATATTTCCGGCTTTATCAACACTGATAACGCCACCCGACCCTCCGGCCTTTACAAGTTTATCATTAACAACAAGTTCCGATGCTTCCTTAAGCGATAATCCCTTATATTCCATTAATGCAGAAATATCATGAGCAACTGTCCAACGTATAAAATATTCACCATGACCAGTCGCTGATATAGCACAAGTTTTGTTGTTTGCATATGTACCCGCACCAATAATTGGAGCATCTCCTATCCTGTTGTATCTTTTATTTGTCATTCCACCTGTAGAAGTACCGGCTGCAAGATTACCGGTCTTATCAAGCGCACAGCAACCTACGGTTCCCATTTTTTCTCTCTCCAATATCTTTTGAAGCTCGTTATAACGCTTTTCAGTATAGAAATATTCAGGAGGAACAATTTCCAGTCCCTGTTCTTTGGCAAACTCCGATGCTCCCCTGCCCGCAAGCATTACATGCGGAGATTTGGTCATGACATATCGGGCTGCCGTAATGGGATTTTTTATGTCAGTTACACCGGCCACTGATCCTGCTGCAAGATTAGAACCATCCATAATTGCAGCATCCAGCTCATTTTTACCCTCATGTGTAAACACAGCCCCTTTTCCTGCATTGAATAAGGGATTATCTTCCATCACCCTGATTGTCATCTCAACAGCATCAAGTGCCGATCCTCCCTCTTCTAAAATTTTTTTACCTTTATTAAGAGCTTCTGATAAAGCAGCTCTGTAATCCTTATCCATTTCCTGACTCATGTTTTCTCTTTTAATTACACCGGCGCCTCCATGGATTACAATGGCCCACTCCTGTCTATCAACTATACCTTTACCCGGTTGTTTTCCAGTTGGCTTATTTCCATTTGTGCACGAATTCAGAGATAATCCCAAAATAAATGGAAGAAAAAAATAAACGAGTTTTGTTTTCATATCAATTTAGATTTGAGGTGGCTGAATTCTTTAAAATTTCATATCCTTTTATACTGCTAATTTAATCCTTTTCTATCATGAAAACATTAAAGAAGTCAGGAGACGTTAACCCATTGTCACTTGAAAAGATTTTCGATATTAAAAATCCATCTCGACAACAGTAATACCGGCCCCGCCGAACTCGACATGTTCATCGCGGAATGATTTGACAACATTAACTGTGGAAAGGTATTCCCTTACAAGCTGCCGCAATATTCCATTGCCTTTTCCATGAAGTATCCGGAGATTCCGATGCTGAACAATGAGGGCATTATCTATCAGATCGCGCACCTGGTTTATAGCTTCCTCGCCGCGTACACCACGGATATCAATTTCAGGTTTGAAATTACTACTACGTTGAACAAGTCCGGGGTCATTTTCCCTGTAAANATTATTTGACCTGAGGCTCTTCTTAAGTTCTGACCTGGTTATTCTTTCTATCTTATCAACCGGGACAAAAAATCGCAGTGAGCCTGTTTCAATCTGAACCATCTTATCTTTTATTTCAATTACTTCACCGGCAGCCATCGTATCGATCATCCTCACTGCATCACCGGGTCTGAGTTTTTGTTTGGCCGGAACAACAGGAACCTCCTTTTCTTTTTTTGATTCAGGCTCCATTTTCATCTTTTTAGCTCTTGAACTTAGTTCCGCAATCTTCTCTTCTGATTTAGTCTCAACCGGTTTTGTCTCCTCAAAAACAATGTTTTTAAACTCCTCGAGCTGTTGACGGAGATCTTTAGTTTTTTCTTTCTCAGCCTGTGACTCCTTTATCTGACGTATAGTACTTTCGATCATCCGGTTAGATTCTTTCAACAATTGCTGAGCCTCATCTTTTGCTTTTGTTATTATCTCTTTTCTAAGAGTTTTCGTCCCGGAAAGTTCTTTTTCATATTCACCCATTAACTCNTCAAGTCTTTTCTCCTGTTGTCTTATACTTTGCCTTTTTGTTTCCCAGTATCNTTTATCGCGGGCAATATCCTTCAGGTGCTTATCGTAGTTAATATTCTTTATTCCAGCCTTTTGTGAGGCTGCGGAAAGTATTTCCTCCGGGAGTCCTATTTTTCTGGCAATTTCGAAAGCAAACGAACTGCCTGGCTTTCCAATTGTCAGCTGGAAGAGAGGCTGCATCAGATGATTATCGAAAGCCATAGCACCGTTGATAATCCCGTCGGTAAGTGATGCGAAATATTTCAGGTTTGTATAATGAGTGGTAATTACTCCAAAGACCCTCTTTCTGTTCATTTCTCCAAGAATAGCTTCTGCTATGGAACCACCAAGCATTGGTTCGGTACCCGTTCCAAACTCATCAATCAGTATTAACGATTTTTCTGTCCCATACTTTATAAATTGTTTCATATTAATGAGATGGGAGCTGTAAGTACTCAGATCATTATCAATGCTCTGTTCGTCGCCAATATCAATAAGGATATCTTTGAATATACCTGTTTCCGATCCCTCTTCTACCGGGATAGTAATTCCGCATTGAACCATATACTGAAGTAATCCTACTGTTTTCAGGCAAACAGATTTACCACCCGCATTTGGCCCCGAGATGAGAAGAATTCTGTTTTTATCATCAAGAACAATATCAAGAGGAACGACTTTCCTGCCTGGCAGTTTTTCAAAAGTCACAGAAAGAAGAGGATGGATCGCCCCTTTCCAAAACAGGTAGGGTCTATTGACGATTACAGGCCTGATCGAATGAAGTTGATTTCCAAGCAGAGCTTTTGACCTGATAAAATCAATTTCGCCAAGAAAAACATTTGATTCAAGAAGATCATCAATATATGGTCTGACATTATCTGCAAATGCCATAAGTATTCTTACGATTTCCCTTCTCTCTTCATATTCGAGTTCTATTATGTCGTTGTTTATCTCAACAATCTCTTCGGGTTCAATAAAAACTGTTTTCCCTGAAGCCGACTGATCATGGATTAGACCTCTGATCTTTCGTTTATCATATACATTCACAGGAATAACTCCTCTCCCATTCCTTAAGGAAACTGTTGTTTCAGTATCAACTATCCCGTCTGCCTGAGCTTGTTTCAGAATAGCGTTTAACCGTTTTGTAACCTGAATACTTTTTCCGGCAAGTTCCGACCTGATCTCTTTCAGGCGGGATGATGCATTATCTTTAACAACTCCGTGTTTGTCGATGATCCTGTCGATTGTGTCAAGAACATACGGATATGTTTTTACTGAACTGCAAAGTGTTTTAAGAACCGGGTATTTCGACTCTTCCCTGTTCCTGAAGAAATTGAGAATGTTTTTCACAGTCTCAAGCGACCGTTTCAGGTCAAATACCTCAGATACTTCAGGAAAGGTTCCTTCAACCCTTATCTTATTAAGACAATCTGATATTTTATAATAGTTTTCAGAAGGGAAATAATCTTCAAACTGAAGTATCTGCTGGAATTCGAAAGTGGCTGACAGCTTAAGTAACAGAGTATCAATGTCGTCTATGAATTCAATAGCATTGACTTTCTCTGTTCCCATCAGGCTCAGACACCTTTCTGTAAGCATACTCCTGATCCTGTCAAAGCCTATCTTAATCTCAAAGTTGTCGGGGTAAATCATATCCGGGATAAAAGATAAAAGATAAAAGACAAAAGTAAAAAGTAAAAAGACAAAAGTATAAAGATTAAATTTAGAAAATAATTGCAAACAGCCTCCACCAAATTTCCGGTGACATCATTCAGTGGAAAACAAGTCATTAATAATTTTAAGTTAATTTATGTTAATTCATTAAATCGTGAAGGAGTAATTGCATTCTTTTTATATTTTTAAACCTCTGAATATAACCCATTAAATAATAAAAATATGAAACGAATCTCTGTCAGTCTCTTTTTATTGGCATTTCTGCCAATTTTCTTAATGTCGCAAACTGAGAATGTTGATCTTAGTATGGTTTACAAAATAAAACAGGAGGGTCAGCAAAACAGTCAGATACAGGATCTTGCATTCTGGCTGACAGATTTCACGGGACCCAGGCTTACGGGATCTACAGGAAACAATAAAGGAAATGAATGGGCTAAGAAAAAAATGGAAGAGCTTGGATTTCAGAATGTACGGATTGAAGCTGCACGTGATTTCAGCCGTGGCGGATGGGATAATCTTAAAACCTATGCAGCCATGACTGCACCTTATTATACAAACTTTGCATGCAATCCGGTTGCCTGGACAGGCAGCACAAATGGTGTGATTAAAGGAGAAGTTGTTCTTCTGGAAGTTACCAGTGAAAGTGATCTTGAGAAGTATAAAGGAAAGATCAGCGGAAAGATAATCCTTATGCCTTCGACAAACACCTATGAAGTTGGTTATGAACCGCTGGCAAGCAGACTGACTGATGATCAGCTTAAAAATCTGACACAGGAATCCGTTCAACAGGGAAGACGACCAAATTATGATGTTACTGCAATGTCTGCACAAAGACAACTACGCCAAAAAATTTCCGATTTTCTGAAAAGTGAAGGAGCTGCAGTAATTCTTAATAGTTCAGGTACTTTCAATGTACCAAGATCTACCGGGGCAAGCTATAAATCGGGCGATGCGGAACCCATCTCTGAACTCAACCTTCCTATAGAGGATCATGGAAGAATGGAAAGGTTAATTCGTCACAAAGTGCCAGTTGAGATGGAGATTGAGATTCAAAATAAATTTTTTCAGAATCCTTCAGTTTATAATGTCATTGGGGAAATTCCCGGAACCGATAAACTCCTGAAGAATGAAGTGGTGCTCATAGGTGCTCATATCGATTCATGGCATGGCGGCACAGGCGCAGCAGATGATGCATCTGGTTGTATTGTGATGATGGAAGCATTACGTATTCTTAAAAGTCTTGACGTTGCACCCCGGAGAACGATAAGAGTTGCGTTGTGGGGTGGTGAAGAACAGGGCCTTAACGGCTCACGCGGTTATGTGGAAAAATACCTGGCTGACTCTGAAACAAAACAACATAAACCTGACTATGATAAGTTTGCCGCATATTTCAATATGGACAATGGTTCAGGAAGGTACAGGGGAATATATATACAGCAGAATGAGATGGTAAGACCGATTTTTGAACAGTGGCTCAAACCTTTTACTGATCTTGGCTGCTCAACAATATCATTACGGAATACAGGCGGCACGGATCATCTTTCATTTGATGCCATAGGGTTGCCAGGCTTTCAGTTCATCCAGGATGAAATTGAGTATGGCCGCGGCTATCATACTGTTATGGATACATATGAAAGGTTGATAATGGCTGACCTCCGTATAAATGCAATTATTACAGCTTCATTTGTATATAACGCAGCAATGAGAAATGCAAAACTACCGGGAAAACCTACTATGAAACCTAGCCAAAATGCCACTCAGGGCAGGATGCAATAAACTGAAAATTATTTGATTATATTAAAAAGAGGGACGTTGCTAACAATGTCCCTCTAATTTTAATATAAAATCAAGCTATTTTTTGATCCCTGCAAGGTCAAGAATAAAAGCATATTGCAGCGAGGTGATTCTGTAACGTTCAAATCTTCCGGAGGCTCCGCCATGACCGGCATCCATATTACAATCCATCACTAGAATATTTTTAGCAGTTTTCATGTCCCTGAGTTTGGCTACCCATTTTGCGGGCTCCCAGTACTGAACCTGTGAATCCCAGAAACCGGTTGTTACTATCATATTAGGATAAGCCTGTTTTTTAACCTGGTCATAGGGTGAGTATGAGAGCATATAATCATAGTACTCTTTTTTCCTTGGATCGCCCCACTCATCCCATTCAAAGGTGGTAAGCGGAATAGAGGCATCGAGCATAGTTGTAACGATGTCAACGAACGGAACAGCTGCAATTACACCTTTATATAATTCCGGTTTCATATTTACAATTGCTCCCATAAGAAGTCCTCCGGCGCTTCCACCGTTTGCGAACAGAGTTTTTGAACTTGTATATTTCTCATTAATTAGAAATTGTGCACAGTCGTTAAAATCGGAAAAAGTGTTTATCTTTTTCAGCAGTTTCCCATCTTCATACCAATACCTGCCCATCTCGCTTCCGCCTCTTACATGAGCAATAGCATAAGCGAATCCTCTGTCGAGCAGGCTTAGAATATTAGAACGGAAACCCGGATCGGTCGAACTTCCATACGATCCGTATGCATATAACAATAACGGAGCTTTTCCATCGCGTACAAATCCTTTTCTGTAAACCAATGAAACAGGTATCATTGTGCCATCACCCGCTTTTGCCCACAATCTCTTTGATTCATAGTTAGCTTTATTAAAGCCGCCAAGTACTTCATCTTCCTTAAGTACTTTCTTTTCCCTGGTTGACATATTATAATCGATAACTGAATTTGGTGTAATAAGTGACGAAAAACTATACCTCAGGATATTAGTTGATGGATTCANATTTACATTAATCCGGGCCGTATAGGTCTCTTCTCCAAAATCAATAAAATGTTCATTTTTATCTTTTAAATTAATGATCCTCAGGTTATTGAGGCCCTTTATTCTTTCATCTGCTACCAGAAAGTCATCAAACAATTCAAATCCTTCAAAAAGCACATCTGTCCTATGGGGAATGACATCAACCCAATTCTCTTTTGACGGCTTTCCCTCTGCAGTTTTCATCAGTTTGAAGTTTGAGGCGCCATCACAGTTCGTCCTAACATAAAATGTGTTACCAAGATGATCGATCGAATATTCATGATTCACTTTACGCGGTTCAAAAATGCGGAATTCACCGTCGGGCTTTGAAGCATCAAGAATGCGTATTTCGGTTGATAATGTCTGGCCTGAACCAATGATTATGTATTTACGGCTTTTAGTTTCTGAAAGATTAACACTGAAGGTCTCATCCGCTTCATAATAAACCTCTTTGTCAATAGCGACAGATGTACCTGTTTTATGCCGGAAAACTCTTTCAGACCTTAAAGTTGATTTGTTTTTTTCGACATAAAAGAGTGTCTTATTATCGGCTGTCCAAACTACCTGGCCGGTTGTATTCTCAATTACATCAGGCAATAGCTGACCCGTTGTAAGATCAANAAAGTTAATAGTATACCGGCGACGGCTGACAAAATCGACACCGTACGAAAGAATTTTATTGTCGCGGCTTACATTGACACCTGAAACTGAACAATAATTTTTGCCTTCAGCAATTTTGTTGACATCAAGAAGTAATTCTTCGGGAGCTTCCAGAGAACCCTTTTTCCTGAAATAAACCGGGTACTCTTTTCCTTCAGTATATTTATTGTAATAATAGTAACCATTATCCAGATAAGGCACTGTTTCATCGTTTTGCTTGATTCTTCCAATAATTTCGTTATAAATTGTTTTCTGCAATTCTGCTGCATGACCAAGAATTGCTTTTGAATATTCGTTTTCGCTCTTAAGGTAGTTCAGAACTTTTGCAGTCTGTTCATCAGGTTTTGCAGAATTTTTTTGCTCATCACTGAGCCTCATCCAGAAATAGTTATCAGTTCGTTTGTCAAAAAGCTCATGTGGAATCTTTTCAGCAACCGGAGGTTTGATAGCTGGTTGAGTTGCACAGGAAAAAAGAATAACCGCTGTCAGAAATAGCAGTAAAGCATTGATTTTTTTCATAATTAAAAGGTTAATTTATTCAACATTATAGGGATATTGAATACAACATCCCTGAATTTATTCTTTATTTACATCTTTCATTGACAGCTGAATACGTTTTCTGTCGATATCAACAGCAATAATTTTTACCTGTACATGCTGGTTTAATTTCACAACTGTTGAAGGATCCTGAACATATTTATTGGTGAGATTTGAAACATGTACAAGACCATCCTGTTTTACTCCAATATCGACAAACGCACCAAATTTTGTAACATTTGTTACAATTCCCGGGACAACCATCCCTGGAACAAGATCCGCCAGAGTATGGATATCAGCAAATCGAAACTCTTTAATTTTAGACCTTGGATCGCGTCCTGGCTTGGAAAGTTCATCAATTATGTCCTTTAAAGTTGGCAGCCCGATTACTGGAGTAATATATCTTTCAAGGTTAATTTCTTTACACTTGCTCTCATTGGTTATCAATTCCTTAACATCACAACCAATGTCCTTCGACATCTTCTCGACAACATGATAACTTTCGGGATGGACAGCACTTGAATCAAGAGGATTTTTTGCATTACGAATACGAAGGAACCCTGCGCTTTGTTCAAAAGCCTTCTCTCCCATTCTTTTGACTTTGAGAAGTTCCTTACGTGATGCGAAAGGTCCGTTTTCGCTCCTGTAATCAACAATATTCTGTGCAAGCTGTGGTCCTAAACCTGATACATAAGTAAGCAGGTGACTGCTTGCAGTGTTGACTTCAACCCCGACTGCATTTACGCAACTCATTACAACATCATCGAGCGAATTCTGCAGCTTCTGCTGGTCAACATCATGCTGATACTGCCCTACCCCGATTGATTTCGGATCGATTTTCACAAGTTCGGCAAGTGGATCCATGAGCCGCCTTCCGATTGATATAGAGCCACGTACAGTTACATCATAATCGGGAAATTCATCGCGTGCAATTTTTGAAGCCGAATAAATGGAGGCCCCTGCTTCACTTACTACAAAAACCTGAATATCATTTTCAAACTTAACCCACTTAATAAAATCTTCAGTCTCACGGCTTGCAGTTCCGTTACCTATTGCAATTGCCTCTATTTTATATGCATTTACAAGTGACAATATTTTCTTTATCGACAATGCAGTTTGATTCTGTGGAGGATGAGGATAAATTGTTTCATTGTGAAGAAGATTTCCCTGCCGGTCGAGGCATACAATCTTACATCCTGTCCGGAATCCGGGATCTATTGCAAGCACGTTTTTCTCTCCAAGCGGTGGTGAAAGCAGCAACTGCCTGAGGTTATCAGCAAATACATTAATAGCCTCAATATCTGCTTTTTCCTTTGAGATATTTCTGAATTCAGTCTCCATTGAAGAAGATAAAAGTCTCTTCCAGCTATCCTTCACTGCCCCTTCAACTATTTCAGAAGAGGTATTTCGTCCTTTAATGAATAGTGAATTCAGCATCTCAAGTGCTTTTTCTTCATCCGGTTCAATTGAAAGCCTGAGAAAACCTTCATCTTCACCCCTTCTCATTGCAAGAAGTCTGTGTGAAGGGCATTTTTTTAAAGGTTCAGACCAGTCGAAATAATCGCTGTACTTAATACCTTCAGTCTCTTTTACTTTTACAACTTTTGAGAAAACAACAGCCTCCCGGTCAAAAAGATATCTCATCTTTTTCCTGGCATTTTCATCTTCATTTATCCACTCTGCAATAATATCAGAGCTTCCGGCAATTGCATCGTCAACATTTGTGACATCATCATTTAAAAACTCTTCAGCTTTATGGAGTGGATCTGTTTCTTTTTGATCCATAATAATGACAGCAAGAGGTTCAAGTCCTTTTTCACGTGCAATTGTAGCTCTTGTCCGCCGTTTTGGTCTGTAAGGAAGGTAAATATCTTCAAGCTCTGCCATCGTAATAGCTGTTTCGATCTTCTGAAGAAGTTCCGGAGTCATTTTCTCCTGCTCTTCGATAGATTTAATTACAGCTTCACGTCGTGCATCAAGTTCTTTCAACCTGTCATATTCTTCTTTAATATGCATCAGCTGAACCTCATCAAGGCTGCCCGTCATTTCTTTTCTGTACCGGCTTATAAATGGAATAGTTGCACCACCATCCATCAGTCTGATGGTGTTTTCGACCTGCCATTCGTTCAATCCAAGCTTTTTTGCTACCAGTACAATATTCTTATCAGTATTCATATTTTTATTATTCTACATAAATAACCAAACCTTTAAGATATTCGCTTTCAGGGTGATAAATATTAACCGGATGATCTGGAGGCTGGCTTATCTGGTACAAAATTCTGACATTACGTCCAGTATTGGCAGCGGCGGCAAACACCGATTTTCTGAAATTCTCTTTTGTCACTACCTGGGAGCAGGAAAATGTAAAAATTATTCCTCCTGGTCTTATCTGATCAATAGCTTTAATATTCAGCCGTTTATATCCCTGAAGTGCATTTGCCAGGACGTTATTATGTTTTGCAAATGCAGGCGGATCAAGAATGATCACATCATATTTGTCCTTAATATCATTCAGATAATCAAAAGCATCGACTGCGAATGATGTGTGCCGGGTATCCTCTCCATAATTTAATTTTATATTTTCATCTGCAAGTTTAATTGCCGGATGAGAACTGTCAACGGTATGCACTATCCTCGCATTTTTCATGGCATAAACCGAAAATCCACCGGTATAACCAAACATGTTAAGCACATCTTTTCCTCCGGTAAAACGTTCCAGAAGTTTCCTGTTTTCGCGCTGATCAATAAAGAAACCTGTCTTCTGACCTGTTGCCCAGTCAATAATGAATTTGTATCCATATTCATTAACGATAACATTTTCTGAAGCTCCGAACAGGAATTCATTGTTTCCTTTAATTCCTGACATATAAGGAATTGTTGCCTCGCTTTTATCGTATACAGCAACTATCTGATCGCCCATTACTTCAGCAAGAATAGCTGCCAGCTCTTTTCTGAACCTGTACATGCCAACGGAATGCATTTGCATAACTGCCACACCTGCATAATAATCAATTATGAGTCCGGGAAGGTTATCTCCTTCAGCATGTACCAGACGGTAAACATTAATTTCGGGATTGCCAATAATACCTATTGATTTCCTGTAATTTATGGCTTTCATTATTCTCTCCCTGAAGAAACTTATATCAGGATTCTCATGCTTAAAAGAGAGGATTCTGACAGCTATTGAAGAGGGTTGATAGTGACCAACAGCCAGAAATTCGTCCTTGTTATCAAAAACATCAACAAGGTCTCCTTCAACGGGGTTACCGTAAATTTTTTTTATTGCCCCGGAAAAAATCCAGGGATGGTATCTTCTGATTGACTGGTCTTTTCCTGATTTAAGTACTATTTTTACTCTATCCACAAACTTTATTATTTTCGAATTATTTTATAGAATATTCTAATGCGCTTCATTGGCAAGCTTTTCATATATTTCAAAACAAACCCATGCATCAGTTGCAGCATATAACTGCTGAGCTTCTGTGAGTTGCACAGCCTCCCAATCGGTCACCTGCTGACGTTTGGAAATCCTGAAACCGAGAATAATAGCTGCAATCTTTTTTAATCCTGAACTCTGAATTCCAAAATCTCTGACATAGTTTTGCAGGTCAATAAACCCCGATGGAGAAAATTTCTTAATGTTTGAAATAATTTTTATGTCATCATGAATAGCCACGCCGACTTTTATCACTTCAGGATTTGAGAGAAGATTGGCAAGTTCCTGAGGCATGCCTGTTTTATTAATTCTGAAAAGGCAAGCCAGTTCGCCGTTCGAAAGCTGTATGAGCGATACTTTGTTTTTACGCCCTTTTTTGAATGAAGGTTTTGTTTCAGTGTCAAAACCAAGAATCCTTGAATTCTTAAGCCGCGGGAACACCTCTCTGAATTTTTCCAGATCGTCAACAACAATTATTTCTCCTTTAAACCAGGATAGTTCATATCCCTTAAGTTCTTCAATTGTAATATTTTCGGGATATTTATTATTATTCATCACCCCGGAACTCTTTTTGTCTTCTTGAGATAAACCAGTCTGAGGTATTTCGTTTAGTTTCGTTTTCATCAGTATCGTTTTCTTTCCTTTGTATCTCTTCTCCTGAATAAATAAATTTATGTATTGCTCTCATTGAGTTAACGAGTTTCTGTCCCCAGAAATCTTCGAAGTTCATTCTGCATTGCCAGATAGCATCGTTCATTACTTCTGAAGTACCTGTCTGATACAGTAAAAGAAAATCTTTCAAATCCTGATACATATCGGCCATATTCTCTGACAGGCTCGACGTTACCGGACCTTCCGAATCATTTATCTTCTCATCAAAAACTTCAAGATAATCATTTGCCGTTCCGAACTTTTCTTTAAAAGTATCATGAATTCTGAACCAGTCAGATTCTTTTATAAATTTCTCATTCCCATCTTCAAAAAATGGTTCCAGTTTTGGAAGAAGCGTTGTTTTAAGGTATAAAAAAGGCAACAGACGTTGTAAAATTCTGAGCATTTCATCTCCTTTTATTTCAGATGCATGCTCGGCATATTTGCAGTATTCATTTGCAACAGCAACAAATTCAACTACATTCCTTGAATAAGCAGGATCTGATTTTATATCCATAATTTTTCCCTAAATTGTAGTACAAAAATAGACAATTTTTAATGTGAATTATGATATGAAAAAGTTTAGATTTTTAAATTGCCTGATTTGCACTTTACTTAGCTTTCAAGCTGTAATTGGGCAAGAGGAAATAATTAAACAAAAAANGCCAGTCGATTTTGTCAATATGNTGATTGGCACAANAGGATCAAATAAAACTGAATATGGAGGATTAACTCCAAACATCAGCACTCCTTTTGGAATGACCAAGTGGTGTGCAGCTACAAGACAGAACATGATTTCAAAAACAATGTATCATTACGATGACTCCTTACTAATAGGATACATGGGAACACATCAGCCCGTAATATGGATGGGAGATTATGGCTTTTTGACTTTATTACCACAGGTGGATAATTTAAAAATTAATGTCCAAGAGAGAGCCGTTAAATTTTCCCATAATGACGAAATAGCTACTCCATACTACTACAAGAATAGTTTTACAGACAGCAATAATAAAAAAATTGTTACACAAATTACTGCAACTTCGCGTTGCTCATTCTTCAAAATTTCATATCCAAAAAATGGCGAAGCAATTATGTTTCTGGAGGCAACCCGGGAGAATAACCCCAATGAAGGGGCAGAAGGATATATTGAGATTTTTCCGAAAAAGAAAGAAATCCATATCTACAATAAAGATCATCAGGAGGATAATCATTTAGGGCCAACTTTGAAAAACTTTAAAGGGTTTTACGTATTAAAGTTCGATCAGACTTTTACGGACTGGGGTACATGGCAGGAAGATACAATAACTACAGGTAACAGAATCAAACAAGGGAAACACATTGGTGGCTATGTTAAATTTAAATCTAATGTATCAGATGTTCAATTAAGGATGGGCTCTTCATTTATAAGCTTTGAACAAGCAGAAACTAATTTACAAAACGAAATCCCCGATGGAACTAGTTTTGATAAAATTAAGGAGGAAACAAAAAAAGAGTGGAACGACAGGTTAAGCAAAATAGCTATTAAGACAAATAATTCCGATGATAGGGCTCTGTTTTATACAATGTACTTCAGAACTCTTCAATATCCGCGTGAGATAACTGAATACGGAAAATACTACAGCGCTTTTGATGATAAAGTACATGAGGGCAATTCATATAATGCCTTCTCATTATGGGATACATTCAGGGCGCAAAATCCATGGCTTCAGATCGTCGCCCCGGAAAGAGTTGATGAGATGATGCAATCATTAATACAAATGTTTCAGCAGGGCGGATGGATGCCTAAATGGCCAAATCTGACTTATACAAATTCTATGATCGGCACACATGGTGATGTAGTAATTGCCGATGCTTATATAAATGGTTTTAGAAATTACGATATACAAACAGCATATTCATCAATGATGAGAAATGCATTCATTCCGCCTTTGCAAAACGATGATTGGAAACCTGGAATGCCATGGACTTATGAAGCAAGAGCAGGATTACCAAGTTATTTAAAGCAGGGGTATGTGGCTAAAGAAGCTACAAGACAATCTGTTTCACGTACTTTAGAATTTGCTTTAGATGATTACTGTATTGCACAAGTGGCAAAAGAACTTGGAAAAACTGAAGATTATATGCTTTTCATGGAGCGTTCAAAAAACTATAAAAATTTATTTAATCCTGAGACAGGGTTTTTCCAGGCAAAAAATTTAGATGGAAGTTGGGGATCAGATAGAGATGCTTTTACTGAAGGAGGTAAATGGACATATTTATTCTGTGTTATGCAGGATGTACCTGGATTGATTGAGTTGATTGGAGGTAAAGAAAATTTTGTTAACAAACTGGATCAGAACTTTGATGAAGGACATTACAGACACGATAACGAACCGGGACATCACTACGCATATTTGTATGACTATTGCAACATGTTGGAAAAAACACAAGTCCGTATACGTCCAATAATTCATGAAAATTATAAAAATAGCGTTGACGGCCTTTCAGGAAATGACGATGCAGGGCAGATGTCGGCCTGGTATCTCTTCAGTGCTTTAGGATTTTATCCTGTAACACCAGCTGCAAATAGCTATGCCATAGGAATACCTTACTTTGAAGAAATCAACTTAACCTTGCCAAAGAATAAAAAACTTGTAATAAAAGCTAATGGTGTTTCAGATACTAAAAATGTACTCAAGGTTGTCAGACTGAATGGGGTAAAATTAAATGAACCTTTTGTAAAAATAAATGAGCTAATGGAAGGTGGAATTCTTGAATTTTCTGAACAATAACTGAAAGTCTCTTTAATTCTCATAAAACTTAGATCGGCTATGTTATATGAGAGCACCACTACTGGCATATTCCGCATACTTGCAGTATTCATTTGCCACTGCAACAAATTCAACGACAATTCCCGAATAGGCAGCATCAGGGACAATTCTGGCCTGCCGGGGGTTTATATGACAATATTCTATCCTGGGATGTAACCTGCAGGCACCAGAATGGTCTTGAAATTCATTTTATGAGCGACGATATAGCATTGACCGGGAAGCTTGATCATCTTACAAGAAAAGAAACTAATGGTACTACTTTTTATGGTACAAAAGGATGGATTTCTCTTAGTCGCTCATCTGTTCAATCCAATATACCGGAAATCGATCAAAAGCTGAACAATTTTCCAAAAAACAAGGATGGCGGGATTAAAGGCGAAAACAACACCATGGGAAGACGTTTTGTCTCAATTATTAAAGGAAAAGAAAATGAACTCTGTCCTCTGGATGAAGCAATCGTATCTGATACCATCAGCCACATGGGTGACATTGCAATCCGGACCGGACGGAAAGTTAACTGGGATCCGGTTAAAGGGGAAGTAATTGGTGATCCTGAAGCCAATAAATTATATTTCAGGGACAGGAGAAGCCCTTATATTATATAATTTATTTTTCGTAAATGTTGAGAAAAAATATCCTGGTAGCAGTCGTATTTGCAGTTATTTCAGGATTGACTTTAAATGCACAAACTTCCCGGAGCATTGCAGATGGAATCCGGAATCCCGATAAATAAAATCATAATCCCTATATTTGCTAATAATGAATGCTTTGGTTGAGAACAAAAATAAATACTAAGCTATATGAAATCGAAAAGTAAGAATCCGCGTCGTGAATTCATAAAAACCTCATTAACTTCCCTGGCCGCTGTAACAATCATTCCCCGTTACGTTTTGGGAGGTCGGGGTTTCTTAGCGCCAAGTGATAAAGTCAATATCGGGATTATTGGCGCGGGAGGACAATCTATGTACAGTATTAAAGAGCTCTTCAAACTCGAAGATGTGCAATTGACTTCGATTGCAGATCCTTCCCTCTTATGGAAGAACGACATTTTATATAACTCAGACACCGGCCGCGGACCGACAAAAAAGACAATTGAAGCTTACTATTCAAAAAAGACACCAAACTTTCAAATTTCAGAATATGAAGACTTCAGGATTATGCTGGAGAAAGAGAGGTCACTTGATGCTATAGTATGCGCAACTCCTGACAATACTCATGCTTATGTTTCAATTATGGCTATGCGTTCAGGGAAACATGTTTACTGCGAAAAACCTTTGACACATAATATATGGGAAGCACGTAAAGTGAGGGATGTAGCCCGTGAAACAGGCCTGGCTACTCAGATGGGTAATCAGTTGCATAATCAGGAGACTATCCGCCAGACAGTTGAATACCTGCGTACCGGGGTAATAGGAAAGGTTAGTGAAGTACATTCATGGGTATCGGCTTCGAGATGGCTTCCTGAACTCAGCGGTTTTCCGGCAGACTCTGATCCTGTTCCTCAGGGATTTAACTGGGACCTGTGGCTTGGTCCGACATCATGGCGTCCATATAATAAAGTTTATACTCCGGTGAAATGGAGAGATTTCTGGACATTTGGCTGTGGCGCTCTGGGCGATTTTGGATGTCACGACATGGATAGCGCAACATGGGCTTTCAACCTTCATTCACCTGAAACTGTAGAGGTACTTCCGGCAGGAAATAAAGGCAGCGCTGATATTGCACCTTACGGAGAAATTGGATATTACACTTTTGCCGCAGATGGTGTACAACAACCGCTTAAGCTTACCTGGTATTCAGGAGGCTTGCGTCCGAGACTCCCCGAATTATTGCCAGGAAACATTAAGCTGGTTAACAGAGGCGCCATTTTTATAGGAGACAAAGGTATTATACTCAACAATGGAGGAGCAAGTGCGGCTCCACAGATCTTCCCTGAAAGTTTGCAAGCTTCTTTTACTCCGCCGGCACCATCTATCCCTCGCACAAAAGGGCATCACCGCGAATGGATAGATGCTATAAAAGGGGGACCTGATCCAATGTCGAACTTCGAATACGCGTCGCGTCTGACAGAAATAACACTCCTTGGTGTGCTCTCCCTGAGACTTGGCGGTAAGAAAATTTACTGGGATACAAATAATATGAAAGCTACAGGCTTACCGGAAGCAGACAATATAATACGGGAACCTGTCAGAGAAGGCTGGGAAATGGTTTAGATGCAGAGAATATATTGACAGATATTGAGGAACGACTGATGTTATAAAACCCTGACCATGGCATATAATTTGGATATTTACTATTGAAAATTCTCGCGGCAACAGTGGCATTCTTGTTAAGCGTCCACGAAACAAATATACCTGCTCCTCTGACAAACTCTTTTTTATTTTAAGGGAACCCTCCATACGTCAATGATAGATAAGAAAAAATAGCCAAACATGCAGTGAATTACACACCTTCCTCTGAGATTTATCGGGAAGTTAAGTTAGAATGGAAAGTTTGATAACTTTATTTTTAATGTTAAATGTTAAAAAAACATAAAATTAAAAGTTAAATTTGTATGAAGGTTCTCAAAAAAGAATTTCGTTGAAACTGTTTTCCGATTATTTTAAATTGGTTGATAGTCTGTATAAAGGAGACACTTTTGAAGAAGTGCCCAAGTGATTAAGTATGAATTCTCCTGTCTGGTATAAAATTATTCTTAGTTGTTTATTCCGGAAAGTACTTTTATAAAAGAAATGATGATCATTTTTAATACAAACTTTAATACTAACCTTAAAACCAAAAAACTTATGAAAACAACAAAAAGTCCATAGAAAAATCGGATAATAAAGGAATTCGTGTTACGATTTCCAGAAAAATGCAAATACGATATTTTTAAACTTTAAACCTTACAATTTATGAAAAAAAACAAATCTTTCGGGGAATTGTTTTATCGTTCTCTGAAAAAAACACTATTAATCATTAGGAATGCAATTATTCTCTTGTTTCTCGGAATATTGCAAGCAAATGCTACTTTCTCGGAATATTGCAAGCAAATGCTACCGATGTAAAGTACGCGATCGTAGACCCTGAGATCAAACTTGCGCCGGAAATTTTAACAGGAGTATCACAACTCCAGCAGAATAAAGTAACCGGAACAGTTATCGGAAAAGATGGGGCCCCACTCCCTGGAGTAAACGTCGTTGTTACCGGTACGACTTTGGGAGCTTTAACCGACATTGACGGTAAATACACCATCCAAATTCCTCAAGGTTCGAAAAGTCTGACATTCTCTTTTATTGGGATGGAATCCCAGAAAATCAATATCGGGACATTAACCAATATCAACGTGACGATGACTGAGTCGGCTATTGGCCTTGAGGAGGTTGTGGTCGTTGGTTATGGCACTCAAAAAGTACGGAACCTGACGGGTGCAATGAGTCGAATTAATACAAAGGAATTGGAAAGCATCCCAGTCTCAAATATTGGACAGAAAATGCAAGGCAAGTTTGCAGGTGTGCAAATTTATCAAACATCAGGTGAACCTAATGGAGGACTATCATACCGCATACGAGGGCAAGCTTCAATTAATGCTGGTAATGCCCCTCTGGTAGTAATTGACGGATTTCCTTCTGTAAGCGGGATAGAATCATTGAGCCCTGATGAAATAGAATCTATTACTATATTAAAAGATGCATCAGCAGCTTCTCTTTACGGTTCCCGCGCTGCTAACGGAGTTATTCTTGTCACCACTAAATCCGGTGTAGCCGGAGTAACAAATATTGAATTCAGCACTTACTATGGCATTGAAAGTGTTTCGGATCGAGGTAAACCGGATGTAATGAATGCCAAAGAATTTGCTCTGTTTAAAAAAGAATATTACGAAGATCAGGCCCTTTACGAAGGTTATACAGGTGGAGTACCTGCACAATATCAAAATCCAGACCAGGTTAAGGATGGGACCAATTGGTATGATATATTACTTAGAAATGCCGGGACTCAAAATTATAATTTGTCAATTACAACCGGAACATCCAAATTAAAATCGGCTGTAAACATTAATTACAACAAACAGGAAGGAGTAATTTTAAACACTTTTGCTGAAAGATTCACAGCAAGGGCGAATAACTTGTATCAGGCATCTGATAAATTAACTTTCGGATTGAATCTGTCCGGATCTGTTCGCAATAGCCAGATTACACCTAGTTTGGGTGGTGGACGAAATATAATCGGCTCCTCTTTTTTGATGGATCCGGCCCTAAAGTATCAAAATGATGACGGTACTTATCCAATTGCTTATACCTCTCCAGGTATGTTTGCAAATCCAAACTACTATTTAGTACTTATGAAAAGAGAGAATCCGTCTATGTCAACAAGTGCGATAGCTAATGCTTTTACAGAAGTAGAAATTATTGATAGGTTGAAATACAAACTCAGTGCAAATATCGATTTCGGGAATACGGCAACTAAATCATTTATTCCATCGATAGTTCAGGGAGCAATGTTTTCAGCACCTCCTAAGCCGGCAACAGGTAGTTATGGGACATCAAATTATATGACCTGGCTGATTGAAAATACTTTGACTTATTCAAAAACATTTAATGAAAAGCACAATTTTGATGCCCTCTTTGGATATACTTCTCAAAAAGTTAACAGCGAAGACGCCTCAATAAGTGCTTCACAATTTCCTGATGACGAAGTTAATTGGTTTAATGCCGCAACTGTAAAAACAGGTTCAGGAAATAAATCAGCATGGTCTATGCTTTCATATATCGGACGATTGAACTACAACTATGACGGAAAGTATCTTTTATCAGCGGCTTTTCGTAGAGACGGATGTTCCCGTTTCGGATCCAATGCCAAATGGGGAAACTTTCCCTCTGTTTCCTTAGGCTGGGTTGTCAGTGAAGAGAATTTTATGCAGCAATTTGATAAGGTAAGTTTTTTAAAACTCAGAGGAAGTTATGGTAAGGTAGGAAACAATAATATTGGTAATTACGCTTATATAGCTTCTGTGGTAACCTCAAATTATGTGACTAATGGAGCAATCACAGCTGGTAGAGCTCTCAACGCTATAGGGAATAACAATTTAACATGGGAAACTACCACACAATATGACCTTGGACTCGATTTGGGATTATTCAAAGATCGTATCTATCTTGTATATGATTATTATCGAAAAACGACTGATGGTCTGCTGTATGCAATTGATATTCCAAATCAATCCGGATTTTCAAGCATTCAATCCAATATTGGTGAGTTCAGGTTTTGGGGACATGAATTTGGATTAGAAACGAAAAACTTTGTGGGAAATTTTCGTTGGAATACCAATTTTAACATAACGTTTAATCGTAACAAAGCAATAAAACTTGGTACTAATAACACTCCTATCGGTGGTAATGCCAATCAAGGAGAGTACAATAGGACCGAAGTAGGAAAACCTCTGGGACAATTTTACGGTTATATTTATGATGGAGTCTTTATGACTCAGGAAGAGTATGATGCTGGACCCAAACATGCATCTTCAATGGTCGGAACCGTAAGGATGAAAGATTTAACCGATGATAATATAATAGACATGAAGGATAGAACTTTTATTGGTAATCCTAATCCTGATTTCCTCTACGGAATAACAAATGAATTTTCTTATAAAAATTTTGATGCAAATGTTATTATAGCAGGGGCCGTTGGTGGAGACATTATTGATGGTACACTTGAGTGGACAGAGAATATTGATGGTGTTTTCAATGTAACCAAAGAGTGTGCTGAGAGATGGAGGTCAATTGATAATCCGGGGCAAGGAAATATTCCACGTACAAGAACTGGCACAACTGAATTGTTTCGGTATAACAATACCCGATGGGTATTTGATGGTTCCTATTTAGCACTAAAAAATATAACAGTTGGATACACTCTGCCTATAAGGTCAAATCCTTATGTTAAAAATGCAAGGTTTTATTTAAGCGCCCAAAATGTATTTACCGTCACGAAATATCCTGGTATGAACCCTGAGGTAAGTGCAAATGGTTCAAATGGATTATATCAGGGAAGAGATCTTAGTTCTTACCCAGTTGCAAAAATCTATACAATTGGTGTAAATGTTAAATTCTAAAATAGTTATTAATTGATATTAATTCACAAACATATGAAACGAAAATTTTTATATATCCTGTTATTAGGATTTATCGGATTGAGTTCATGTCAGGAAGATTTTATGAACTTGTCTCCAGAAACATCAATTACTTCTGCCTCTTTTTATAAAACAGCAACCCACTTTGATCAGGCAGTAATTTCAGCTTATAACCCTTTGAGGTCAGTTGCTCTTAATGGCACTATTATGGATGAGATGCGGTCAGATAATACCTTTTTCACAAAGTACTCTGGTGATAGAGGTCCTTACTTGTCTACTGAAGTTATTGCCGAATTTTTAGATGATGAAACAACTGGCAATTGGCTGAGTAATAGATATAATGGAGATTATTCGGGCATTTCCAGAGTAAATACCATTTTAGCTCGTATTAATGGATCAGCATTGACCGAATCTGAAAAAAAGTCAGTATCAGCAGAAGCTTTGTTTCTCAGAGCTTTTTATTATTTCGACCTGGTTCAGCATTTTGGCCCGGTTCCTTTAATGCTTGAAGAGGTTACTAATGAGGCTCAAGCTTTTAAGCCAAATTCCACTGTAGTAGCTATTTATGATCAGGTAATTGCAGATGTGAAACAAGCTATTGAACTAGGGTTACCAATTCCTGCAACTTTTCCCCAATCAGGAAGAGCAACTGAGGGTGCTGCAAAAATGTTGCTGGCTTATGCTTATATGTCAAAACCAACAAGAGAATATGCATTAGCTGAAGCTGCCTTGCTTGACATAACTAAAATGAATTATGGCCTCTTAGATAACTACGCTGATGTGTTTAAACCGGCAAACAAAAACAGTAAGGAATCAATATTTGAAGTCCAGTATAAAGAAGGTACAGGCGGACAAAACAGCGATTTTGCATGGCGAATGATTCCAAAATGCAGTAACACCCAATTCCTTATGGGTGTAGCTGCAAATAACTATTCCGGTGTAAGCGGAGGATGGAATGTCCCAACCCAGGAATTGATCGATTCTTATGAAAGCGGAGATGAACGGTTAGATGGTTCCATGGCTATTGTGGAAGGAACTTTGGATGGCGAGCAATTCACTGCAACCGCAGTGAAGAACATTGCTGGTTATACGCCAACATCCGGGAAAGATTATTTTCCCTTTATTATAAAATATTTCCACCCTCCATACAGCACCGGATCAAATACTGGCGACAACTTTCCTATTTATCGTTATTCTGGTGCATTATTGTTACTGGCCGAATGCCTTGTCAAAGAAAACAAAGCAGGCGATGCACTACCTTACCTGAATCAGGTAAGAAACAGAGCAGGACTTTTACCTCTGGCTGAAGCAACGGCAGAAAATGTTGCCGATGAAATGCGTCATGAATTAGCATTCGAAAATCATCGTTGGACAGATCTTATCCGAACAGGAAAAGCAATTGAGGTTATGACAAAGTTTGGAGAAACAATGAAAACACTTAATCCATGGCTTTTACCAACTGCATTCAATATTACAGAGGACAGATTGATCTATGCGATATATTTTAGAGAATTGGATGTAAATTCTAATCTCGTACAAAATCCCGGTTACTAATTAACTTAGCACAAAAGAGGCTGTTATTGGCAGCCTCTTTTTTTTCTGTTAAAATCTTTATGTATTCAAATTACACCATAACTTCAATGATATATATATTAATCTGAATGATATTTAATTTCATGATATCTTTAGATTAATATTTATTATAATAACAGCAAAAAAATATTTGAAAACTGATTATTTAAAAAAATGATTATATAACTCAATATTAAGAAATCATTATCTGTCATAAATTGGAATAAACGAGCAGAACTCTGTTATAATTACCTTATTAAAAT
>JGI24132J36420_10000050_pt1 | contig 50827 bp, 44 predicted proteins | sample BarGraNGADG00212_3_FD_36420 | JGI IMG/M metagenome (IMG submission 36420) | reverse complement strand
TGGCGCTCGTTTTTCTTTAAACAATTCAGGCTTTGCATCGTAACTGGCATCTGTAACAGCGGCTTCCAGATAGGGTATAGCCTTTTCCTTTTCTCCGGCAATATTAAGATAGCAGGTACCAATTTTGTATTTAATATTAAGATTATCAGGAGTTTCAAGAAGGATATAAAGTTGATTTGCGAGTTCGTGATCTCCAAAAAGATAATATGACTCTGCTTGNGCAAAAATGTTTTTCATCTCACTGGAAGATTGGGATGAAGCAGATGTTGCCGCAACAGAGAATATAAACAGAGTCAACAGCTGCAGTCTAAAGCGAATTATTTTCACTCTGAAATTATTCATCAAAACAAATATAATACTTTTTAGATACCAAAAGCCAGATGAAAAGGCAATTTTATTTCAGGGTAATCTTATAAATATCTTCTTCACCGTACCCTCCCGATTCTTTAAATAAAGAATAGTAACCCGACTTGCCATTTCCTGTTGGCATAAAGAAAATATTGTCATCAGGAGTGTTTAACGGATAGCCAATGTTTTGGGGTTTACTCCACAAGTTGTTTGACTGAAGGTCAGATCTGAAGATATCATAACCCCCCATGTTCTGATGTCCCTGTGAACTGAAAAACAACGTTTTGCCATTATTGATCAGGAAAGGTCTATCTTCATTGAATTGGGTGTTTATTTCCGGACCAAGGTTCGTAGCGGGGCCCCATTCTCCATTAATCTTACGGGAGATATAAAGATCAAGTCCGCCAAAACCACCTGGTTTATCCGAAGCAAAGATCAGCTGATTTCCATCCTCAGAAATGTAACCATGCGATTCCCAATATTTTGTATTTACATTTTTACCGAGTTTAACTATTGGTGTCCAGCTATTACCAATAAATGAACTTGTATATATATCGCTGTTATAATTATCATCTTTTGAAAGGGATAGAACCTTGCCGTCAGATGACAGGCAAGAGATAAAAATGTCTCCATCTGCCTGCAGTTCAGGAGTGATATTCACAGGAGATGTCCATTTCCCATTTACAAGCCTTGAAACCATAACTGCTACATAAAACTTTTGTGAAACCATGAAAGCAAAAGATTTTCCGTCTGCAGAAATAACAGGATTAAAGTCAGGCTTTTCGTCATTAAAAGGTTCGCCAACATTTTCTTCGGTATATGCTACAGGTTTGGAAATAAGGTCCTTAGCGTTGTCGCAAACTTCCATCTCATGGTTAACGAAGTCGAGATTTTCACGATCATCAGGCAGGAGTGATTCAGAATATCTCTTAAATGCATCTTTTGCTTTATCGAATTTATAATTTACCTGGTAAGCTTTTCCAAGGTCATATAATGCTTCATAAGGAGCAGCTGTCTGGTTAACAGTTCCTTCCTTATGTTTGGCTGACATATTTTTAGATGCTGTTTCAAGGTAAGTGATTGATAAATTCTTTTTGCCCTGAATATTAAGGTAACATGCACCTATACGGTAAGCAAGATTTGCATTATCCGGCCTCTCCTCATAAAGTTGTAAATAAAAAGGCAGAGCATCGGAATAATCTTCATTCAGAAAGAAGTACTCAGCTTCAAGAAATGATTCCTGCATCTTTTTAATATCCTGGGCCGAAAGGGAAATGGGAAAAGCTAAAACGGTAATAAATAATATATTCCTTACGCTCATTTCTAAATATTTTAGAAATCAAATTTATTAAAAATTTACTTACATAATTTGTATTCAGGAATATTATTCTGATATCAGGCTATCAGAAAAGCCTGATTTCAAAAAATGAATTTAAGTTATGAATAGCAGTTGCGAAAGATTCAGACAATGTCGGGAGAATAATTTTCAAGTATCTCTTTGACCTTATTCAGAAATTTTCCTGCAAGAGCGCCATCAATAACCCTGTGGTCATAACTTAAAGATAGAATCATGATCTGCCTGATAGCTATAACATCTCCATCGGTCGTTTCCAAAACGGCAGGCTTTTTTCTTACTGCACCAGTGCCCAGGATTGCTGCCTGAGGCTGGTTTATAATAGGTGTCCCCGAGAGATTATTGTAGCTTCCGAAGTTTGTCACGGTAAATGTTCCTCCTGAAATTTCATCAGGTTTCAACTGGTTTTTTCTTGCCCTGTCAGCAAGGTCATTAACTGATCTTGCAAGACCGGTAAGGTTCTTCTCATTGGCGTTTTTTATCACCGGAACTATTAGGTTCCCATCGGGAAGCGCCGTTGCCATACCAATATTAATATTCTTCTTTTTAATGATATTATTCCCGTCAACTGAGACATTTACCATTGGGAATTCATGTAATGCCCTTGCTGCAGCATCTATAAAAATAGGTGTGAGGGTAAGTTTCTGACCTTCGGTTGCAAGAAACTTCTCCTTAAAGGCATTTCTCCAATTCATCAGNCGTGTTACATCAGCGTCAATAAAAGAGGTAACATGAGGAGATATTCTTTTTGACATCACCATATGATCTGCAATAAGCCTGCGAACCCGGCCCATTTCAATAATTTCATCCCCTGATGATGCTGTACCAGCAGATGGTTCTTTTTTCACCGTTTTTACTGTCTCAACAACTTTTGCAGATTCAACTGCCTTTTTTCTTGTCTCAATCTGCTTAATCAGGTCATCTTTGGTAATACGGCCATCCATTCCTGTTCCGCTGATCTTATCCAGATCGGAGTAACTTATTCCTTCGCGGGCTGCAATACTCCTTACAAGAGGAGACATGAATTTTCCCGATGGTGTCCGGCTTTTCAGATCATGCGATAAACTTTCAATTTCCTGCTTTTCATTCCTGACAACCTCAATGGTCTCCCTTATCCTTGCAACCTCTTTTTCAATCTTTTTTGGATCTTCCTGTTTTGTTTTTTCATTATTTTCAATGATAGCAATGACCTCTCCGATTTTTATAACTGATCCTTCCGCAGCTATGACAGAAACAACCGTACCTGCAGAAGGCGCAGGAATTTCAGAGTCAACTTTATCAGTTGCCACTTCAACAAGAGGATCATCTTCTTTAACAACGGAACCTTCAGCTACAAGCCATTTATTTATTGTTGCTTCAATTACTCCTTCTCCCATTGCAGGAAGAATAATATTTATCCTGGCCATATTCCTCTGTTAAAAAATTAAATTTTACAAAAAATATTCGGTTTCATATTTCTTTAACAATTATTAAGAGGAAATGTTTCAATAACCGGAAGCGGATTTGCGCAGGTCTGATTTTTCGTGGATGACAAGCTCCTCCTTATCAGATCTGATAAGAGTTTCTGTTATTTATTGCACGTCCAAGTGTTATCTCATCGGTATATTCAAGCTCATCTCCGACTGCAACACCCCGTGCCAGGGTTGTCAGGTATGTCCCATATTTGTCGAGTCTTTTAAAAAGATAGTAATTTGTTGTGTCGCCTTCCATTGTGGTGCTTAAAGCAAGAATTATCTCCTTTATCCCTCCGCTTTTAACTTTTTCTTCAAGAGAGTCGATCTTCAGATCCGATGGACCTATCCCGTCAATGGGAGAGATGATACCCCCAAGAACATGATATAAGCCATTGAACTGCCGGGTATTCTCAATAGCCATCACATCCTGGATGTTTTCGACAACACATATTACCGACCTTTCCCGTTTGTGATCATTGCAGATATTGCATATTTCAGTATCGGAAATGTTATTGCAGATCCTGCAATAGTGGATCTCTTCTTGCAGTCTGATTATGCTTTCTCCAAATCTCTTTACTTCTTCAGCATCTCTCCTGAGCAGGTTCATAACAAGCCTGAAAGCGGTTTTTCTTCCTATACCCGGAAGGGATGCAAATTCGTTCACAGCATTTTCAAGGAGCCTTGAAGGAAACTCGGTAAAACTCATAATTAAGCTTTTGTACAAAATTAGTTCAATTATTGCTTTATATTAAACAAGCACAGGATTTTTTGTCTTGCAATCTTTTTGTTATTCTTGTAAATTAATTTTCCTTTTATATGTCGCCATCACTTATCCTTATCATTTTTTTGATTTATACTGCAGTTCTGTTTGCGGTTACATGGTTCACTTCGAGGAAAGCCGACAACCAGTCGTTTTTTATCGGAAATAAGATATCTCCGTGGTTTGTTGTGGCTTATGGAATGATCGGAGCTTCACTTTCAGGTGTTACCTTTATGTCAGTTCCGGGTTGGGTAAAAGATACGCAGTTTAGTTATATGGTCGTCGTTTTAGGGTATCTGTTTGGATATTTTGTAATTGCCCTGGTACTGCTTCCGTTATATTACAGACTTAAACTTACATCAATATATACCTATCTCGATCAGCGTTTCGGGTTCTGGACGTATAAGACAGGGGCCGGATTCTTTATTATTTCACGCACTCTCGGAGCCTCTCTTCGTATGTTCCTTGTTATTAACGTATTACAGGTATTCGTTTTTAATGCATGGAACATTCCTTTCTGGGTAACTGTTCTGGTTTTCATTTTTCTGATAATTATCTACACTTTAAGAGGAGGGATCAGAACCATAGTCTGGACCGACACTCTCCAGACAACATTCATGCTTCTGGCAGTTGTTCTTTCAATAATTTATATTGGCAAAGGTCTTGGAATGCCGCTTTCTGAGCTTTTCTCTTCGATCAGCCACAGTTCGGTATCAAAAATGATCGTCACCGACTGGCATAATGAAAGATTTTTCGTCAAACAATTCTTCAGCGGAATGTTTATTACAATAGCTATGACAGGCCTTGACCAGGAGATGATGCAGAAAAACCTCAGCTGCAAAAATATTAAGGAAGCTCAGAAGAATATGTTCACGTTCAGCGGGATACTTGTTTTTGTCAATTTGTTATTTTTATTCCTTGGTGCTTTATTATTCCTCTATTCTCAAGCCAGGGGTGTCACTGTTTCTTCAACAGATGATCTTTTCCCGACTATTGCCCTTGAGTATCTGGGCCCTCTTGCAGGAGTGGTTTTCCTGGTAGGTCTGATTTCTGCTGCCTTTCCCAGCGCTGACGGAGCTCTGACATCTCTTACAACATCAATTAGTATAGATTTCCTGGGATTGGAAAAGAAGGAGGGAATTTCTGAAGTGAAAAAGAGACGGATAAGATATACCGTGCATCTGCTTGTTGCCCTGGTCTTTTTTATAAGCATATTGATATTCAGTAAATTAAATGACAGAGCTGTTATTGACAAGCTTTTCACGATTGCAGGTTATACTTATGGTCCGCTATTGGGTCTTTACTCCTTCGGGCTCTTTACAAAACGAATGGTTAATGACCGGTTAACACCTTATATAGCAGTTATTTCACCGGTAGTATGTTTTTTCCTCAGTAAATATTCTGAAGTATTACTGAATGGATATAAATTCGGATTCGAATTACTTCTTGTCAACGGTTTTCTGACATTTGCAGGCTTATGGATTTTCAGCAGAAAGAGGTTGAGTCTGTAAAGGCAATGAAAGATGAAAAGGCTCAATAGTATTTACTGGGTTTTTATTGCCGGTGTTGCTGGTTCAACGGGGATTTCAGGTGCTTCCGGTTTCACGAAATATTTTATTTTTTTATAGGGGATGCTCCAAACCATAAAATAGCCGATTCCTGTGCTTAAGGATTTATCTCCTCTGCCGAATCCGGGGATATAGATCGGCCTTGTATTTTTTTCGGAACTATTGTAAAGCAGCAACCGTAAACTAACGGACCAGCCAATACTGAAATTCTTAAAGATCTCAGTTCTTAAGCCCGGGGTTACTTCCAGAAAGTGGGCAGAAGAGGTGGATGGCGAAACAGAGGAATAAATTGTTCCCCAGTAATTTTCCTCTTTGAATGATGGAGTCTCTGAAGAAAAAATGCTCAGACCATACCTGATGCCAATACCTGCCCAATACTTATCTGAAAAGACCTCGGGCTTACGGAGGTTAATATCAGTGCCGACACGCAAAAAAATTCCTTTATTCAGATAATTATAGTTGTACTGTGAATACTTGTAATCGAGGTACCCTGCAGCCAGGACTAAAGCAGTTTTTTCGTTAATATCAACAGATAAATATCCTTCAGCGCTCAGGTTGCTTTTGTTTGTGAAATAAATAACAGGACCTGACAGCTCAATTCCGGCCTTTATCTTAAGAGGAAAAAGAATGGTATCCTGTGCCTTCACCAGGCCGGCTGCAGAAATTAAGAAGAGGCTAATAATATATACGAATGTTCTCTTCATTGATTGTTGTAATATTTCTTTTCATTATTTTGATACTATCTATATCATTGCGGGAGAAAGTCAGTGTCGTATCAATTGTATGATAGAATGAATAGCCGCATTCCTTAGAGATAAGATGAGGATAACTACTGTACGTGAAAGCTAAAGTATCAGTTATCCCGTTTATTATGATAATATATCCGCAATTATTGGTGGCCGAATTCAGAGGAAGAAGAGCCGGCTGCACTCTGAAACCCTTATCATATAATTTGTTTGTTTCCATGCCAGTGCCGAATATAGTAAGACTATCGGGTGCAGTCAGTTTTCGTGTCACAGATTTATAAAACGAAACTTTTACAAATGCAGTTGTCTCCTCGATGCATGAAACAGGTGTGCAGGAAGAAAAAAGATAAAGAAGCAGGAATAAAGGAATTAAAAGAAATAATTTTTGCAACGAAGAAACTGTAACACAAAGTTTTGTTGCACCGGAAATATTATAACCGTCGTTTTCTGAACATTTATGTTTAAGTCTGTCTGCAGGCTCCATTAATTTTATATTATGAAGCTTCAAAAATACAAAAATTATAAGGTTATAAGTAAAAATGGCGAATAATCGGATGAGTAACTCAACTCATCAGGAATGGATATCTGTTTTGATAATTGTTTTTTCCTTCCAATGAATCTGATGTTCTAAAACTTAGGCAGGTTTTTCAATACACCGTTGATCCCGTTCTTTATCCTGGTAAGAACATTGTTTTCTTTTTCTCCTCCAAAATAGATTTCTGAGATAATATTTTTATACCGTTTTGTCAGATAGTTTCTTTTAAGTTTAAGAGTAGGGGAGAGTTCACCTGTTAATGGAGTCCATTCTTCTGTCACAAGACGGAACCGCTTTATCTGTTCATGTTCACCCAGGTTTTTATTGATTTCTTTTATTTCTCTGCTGAATCTCTCGATCACCTCAGGAAGTTCGATAAGTTCATTGTTATCTCTGTATTGGATCTTATGGATGGAGCACCAGTCGTGAAGGAAAGCAAAATCAGGAGATAGAAGAGCACTTGCAAATTTCTCGTTTTCCCCTATCACCATTGCCTGTTCAATAAAAGCGGACTCCTTAATTTTGTTTTCAATCACCTGGGGTGCAATATATTTGCCAGCTGAGAGCTTAAACATCTCTTTTTTCCTGTCGGTTATCTTCAGGAACTTCCCATCCTCAATTACTCCGATATCACCGGTATGAAACCAACCATCTTCATCAATAACCTCCGACGTCAGTTCAGGAGCCTTATAATATCCCATCATTAAATTTTCCCCCCTGGTAAGTATTTCTCCGTCATCGGCAATCTTTACTTCAACATTCTCAATTACCGGTCCTACTGTGCCAAATCCTATTTCGTCAACTCTGAATGGATTGACAGCTATTACTGGTGAAGTTTCAGTCAGTCCATACCCTTGAATGACAGGCAATCCGGCTGCCCAGAAAATCTTTTCCAGTCGTGACTGCAAAGCTGCGCCGCCTGATACCATAACCTGAAGCTCACCGCCAAGGGCTTCCTTCCATTTGCTGAAAATAAGTTTCCTCGCTATTTTCAGACGGAACTTATAGAATTTAGAGTTCCCTTTAAGTCTGAATTTTAGTCCCAGGTCAACTGCCCAGAAGAATATCTTCTTTTTTATCCATGGAAGATTTCTTCCTTTCCCAAGTATATTATCGTATATTTTTTCAAGAAGCCTTGGTACAGTATTGAAGATGTGTGGTTTGACCTCCTTTACTACTTCNGACACAGTGCCCATGTTCTCCACATAATAAATACTTATGCCTTTGTACTGAAAATGATAATTCACCATTCTTTCATACACATGGCACAGGGGAAGAAAACTTATTGCCCTGTGCCCGTACCCGAGATGATGTGCTTTAGATGTGGTAATAGCATTTGAAACGAGATTTTTATGTGAAAGCATCACCCCTTTTGAATTGCCGGTTGTCCCTGATGTATATATGATGGTGACCAGATCTTCAGGATTAATGCTCTCTTTTATTCTGTTAAGTTCATCGTGGTATTTAGCGGCCTCCCTTTTTCCGGCTTCGATTAATTCATCAAAAGATCTTACGCCTTCAACAGGGTCGAAAGAAAAGATATCTTTCAGATTCTGTATTTTGCTTACAATCGGACTTACTTTGTTATATATTGTTCTGTTTCCAATAAAAATTACCTTAACATCCGAATGTTCCAGTATGTAATCATATTCTTCAGTGCTGATTGTCGGGTAGATAGGAACATGAATCAGACCTGCCTGGGCCACTCCAAGGTCAACAAAATTCCATTCAGGTTTATTTCCGCTTATGGTAGCAACTTTATCGCCTTTTTTATAGCCCATTGAGAGGAGCCCATAACTGACCCAGTTTACATAATTGCTTACTTCTTCAACAGAATATTTTATCCACTCTTTATCCTTCTTGCCGGCGTACATGTCATTACGCGGATATTTCTCTTTATTCCATTCAATTATGTCAAAAGTCCTTCTTATTTCCATGATCATACTGATTTTATTAGCCCGTAATTCTAATAATTATTTTCGAACAAATATTATCAGCAAGAATGATATTATTGAAATTAATGATTAAATAACATGTTATCAGATACATACAAAAAACATGTTTTATAATATATTTCGACCGGAAGAGGAATATCAGAATTTTCGAATATATTCTTCAGCTTTTTTAATAGCATTGGTAATCCCCTCAGGCTTTTTGCCCCCTGCTGTTGCCAGGAAAGGCTGTCCTCCGCCACCTCCGTTGATTTCAGCAGCGATTTCCTTTATTATGTTGATAGCATTGATATTTCTGCTTTTAACCAGGTTATCAGATACCATAACAAGAATAGATGCTTTACCGTTGATTGAAGAACCAATTACCAGAACAGTGTTATCTGACTTTTTCCTGGCCTCAAAAGCAATGGTTTTCAGCATATCTGCAGATTCAGTTTCAACCTGTCCCGATATAAATTGCATATCCTTTATTGTTATTGCATTCTCTTCAAGACTCTTCAGGATGGCAGCAGAAGAGTAAGTCTGGAATTTTTCAATACTTTTTTTCAGTGAGCTGTTTTCTGCCAAAAGTTTTTCTACGCTCTCCCTTATATTTCCGGTACTTTTAAGAAGAGCTGCCACATCATCAATTGAGGTCAATTTTTCGTTAATGTATTCTTCTGATTTTGAGGCTGTTATGGCTTCAAGACGTCTGATTCCTGCAGCAATTGCACTTTCTGAAATAATTTTTATTAAACCAATCGAACCGGTGTTTTTAACATGGGTTCCCCCGCACAGTTCAACTGAGTCGCCAAAAGAAACCACACGCACTTTTTCACCATATTTTTCCCCGAAGAGCGCCATAGCGCCCATTGCCCGGGCTTCCTTCAGAGGTATTCCATCTGTCACACGGCTTATGTAGTTCGCACGAACCATCCTGTTGGCAAGCATTTCAACCTTGATAAGTTCCTCCTTTGTCGGCTTGCTGAAATGATTGAAATCAAAACGGAGCCGGTCGGGTGTAACAAGAGAACCCTTTTGTTCCACATGTTTCCCGAGAACTGATCGCAAGGCAAAATGGATAAGATGAGTAGCTGTATGATTATTGGCTGTCATCTGACGTTTTTCAATATCCACTGATGCTCTGAATAAAGCCATCGGATCAGATGGGATCTTCTTTGAAATATGGATAATAAGGTTATTTTCCTTGATCGTATCTGCAATAATAATGACCTCTTTTTCTGAAGTAATCTTACCTGTATCACCGGTCTGTCCTCCTGATTCCGCATAAAAAGGTGTTTTGTTGAAGACCAGATGGAAGCTCTCATTGCCTTTTACTTTTATTTTTCTGAACTTTGTAATCTGCACCTCATCCTCGCTCTTCTCATAACCGGTAAATTCTGTTCCTTCAGTATCCCTTAAAATGTTCCAGTCGCCGGCAACTACAGATGCGTCATCACGCGATCGTTGTTTCTGATCATTCATCTCATCTTCAAACCCGGCGATATCAAGGTGCATATCATTCTCTTTAAGAATAAGTTGTGTGAGATCAACAGGAAAGCCAAATGTATCGTATAGTTCAAACGCAACTTTCCCGGGCAGTATATTTTTATTTTCTTTGCGTAGATCCGAAACCATCTTATCGATCATCTTCAATCCTTTTCCAAGAGTTTTCAAAAAGGCAGTCTCCTCTTCATAGATTATTTTCGCGATCTGGTCCTTAGCTGAACGCAATTCGGGGTACTGATTGCCCATGGTATCAGCCAGAACAGGAACAAGCCGATACATAAACGGTTCTTCAATTTCCAGGTTATTATAGCCATATCTTACTGCCCTGCGCAGGATCCTTCTGATTACATAACCGGCTTTATTATTTGACGGAAGTTGTCCGTCAGCTATAGAAAAGGCAACAGCTCTTATATGGTCGGAGATAACACGCAGAGCTATATCCCAGGTCTCTTTTACTCCATATTTCTTTCCTGTGACTGATGAAATTTCTTTTATTAATGATTGGAAAATATCTGTATCGTAGTTTGATTGTTTTCCCTGTAAAACCATACAAAGTCTTTCAAATCCCATACCCGTATCGACATGTTTGCTGGGTAAAAACTCCAGGGAACCATCAGCTTTACGATTATATTGGATAAATACAAGGTTCCAGATTTCTATCACCAGTGGATTCCCGGTATTTACTAATACCTTGCCATCAATTTTATTTCTTTCTTTTCCACTTCTTATATCAATATGGATTTCTGAACAGGGACCACATGGGCCTGTTTCGCCCATTTCCCAGAAATTATCTTTTTTCGATCCTTCCAGAATACGATTTTTGTCAATATTAAATGCCCAATAATCGAAGGATTCCTTATCGCGTTCCAGGTGTTCTGTCTCATCACCTTTAAAAATTGTTACATATATCTGGTCCTTGTCAATTTTCAGTGTTTCAGTAAGAAACTCCCAGGCCCAATTGATAGCGTCTCTTTTAAAATAGTCACCAAACGACCAGTTACCAAGCATCTCAAACATAGTATGATGATAGGTATCATGCCCAACCTCCTCGAGGTCATTATGTTTTCCGGAGACTCTTAAGCACTTCTGTGAGTTTGCGACTCTTTTATTGGTTGGTTGCTGGTTGCCAAGAAAAATATCTTTGAACTGGTTCATCCCTGCGTTAGTGAACATAAGGGTTGGATCATTTTTAACTACCATTGGTGCAGAAGGTACAATTGTATGATTTTTTGATCGGAAAAATTCAAAAAACAGTTGCCTCAGTTCTTGTGCTTTCATTTTAAATATCATTGAGTTATGTAAATATATCTGAAATTTGGTTTGTAAAATTAATTTATTTGTTTAGATTTGTGGATTGATGATGAGAAAAATCAGAAAATTACTACTTGTCGGATGCGAAACAGAAAGTATGTTCTTGATCTGAATGATCTGCAGTTCAAGCAGTTAAAATTACCCTGGAAGAAAAAGCTTTTTCGGGGAATATTATTGTTTGTCGGAACTATTGTCATATCCCTATTTTATGGATCTCTCTTTGAAAATATATTTGGATCTCCTGAGGAAACTGTACTGAGGCAGGAACTTGAAAGTATAAAACTTCGGTACTCCCTTGTTAGTCGACAAATGGATAATTCGATGAAGATCTTAAAGAGTATAAGTTTATCGGATGATATACGTTTCAGGCCAATACTCGGTATGGATTCAATACCTGAGTCTTTCAGGAAGCCAGGTATCGGAGGGGTCGACAGATCTGAAGACCTTTACGGATATGAAAATTCCAGTCTGATGATCTCTTCCAGAACAAAAATTGAAGAGATCAAAAACATGGCAGTTATTCAGGCAGAGTCTTTTAAAGCAATAAATGAACGTACCATTGAATATAAACGGGAAATGGAACATATTCCATGGATATGTCCGGTGAGGGTTGATATAAAACGCGGTGATGGGGTGAAATTCAGGGAAGTTCATCCTGTACTGGGTACTCCCCAATGGCATCACGGACAGGACTTTAGTGCTCCTTTTGGAACTGAGGTTTTTGCTACCGGAGCAGGCAGAATAATGGAAGCAGGCTGGAATTCCGGCGGTTTTGGCAACTACGTGATTATTGACCATGGTTATGGATTCCAGACAACCTATGGCCATCTGAGCAATATTAAGGTTTCAAAGGGAATGGACGTTAAACGGGGTGATTTAGTGGGGTTGAGCGGAAGTTCAGGAACATCATCCGGACCTCATCTCCACTACCAGATCGACCTGTTTGGACACCATGAGAATCCACTTGCTTTCTTTAATGATGATCTGACCGAGGATGAGTATTTTGAAATGATCCAGACTCTCAACTCGAAAACAAAATTCAGATAATCTTACCTCATTTGATCACCCCTGATTTTTACTCTTGATTCCGTTTTTATTTTAATTTCAGTTTTGATTATCTTTGCTGCGTTATGGCAAATACAAAATACAAGTTTAATCCGGAATCCCTTAGTTTTGATAAGATCCGGCTTGGTTTCCGGGCAGTATTATTAAGGTCACTGGCCTTTTTTACAGGATCGTTGATTTTTGCAGTTATTTATGGTTTGATTTTTGCAATTTTTGTTGATTCTCCAAAAGAGAAAGCATTGAAAAGAGAAATAGATCAGATGACTATTCAATACGATCTGATTCACAGGCAGATGGGTAGCCTTGAAAAAATTCTGGTACAACTTCAGGAGACAGATGACAATCTTTACAGGACAATTTTTGAGGCAGAACCTATTCCTGCAACTCTCCGCGAAGGTGGAATGGGAGGAGTTAACAGATATAAAGAACTGGAAGGATATGATAACTCAAATATTGTAATTGAAACTACAAAAAGGCTCGACAAGATAAGAAAGAAGATTTATTTACAGTCAACGTCATTCGACGAGCTTATTTCACTTGCAAAGAGGAAAGAAGATATGTTACGGTCAATACCGGCAATAATTCCTATTTCAAATAATGATCTGACCCGCACCGCTTCAGGATATGGCCTGAGAATACATCCTATATATAAAATCATCAAGTTTCATACTGGTATGGATTTTACGGCGCCTACCGGAACCGATGTATATTCTGCAGGTAACGGTGTGATAGCAGCTGTTCAATCATCACAAAGAGGTTTAGGGAAACATATTATTATTGATCATGGTTTCGGATATTCTTCCATATATGCTCATCTCGACGGATTCAATGTGAGGGTCGGTCAAAAGGTTCAGAGAGGCGACGTTATTGGTTACGTGGGTAGTACCGGGACATCTGTTGCTCCGCATCTGCATTATGAGATTAAACTTAACGGATTAAACGTCGACCCCGTTAACTATTATTTTAATGATCTTACTGCTGAAGAGTATGATAGAATGATCGAGATAGCCTCAAAGACGGGACAATCTTTTGATTAAAACCAAAACTTCCGGTTATACCTGAAATAATTTTGTGCAATGCCATATAAAGATGTTAAAGTCGAAAAACTCTATTATTCAATAGGTGAAGTGGCTGAGATGCTGGATGTACCAGTCTCAACCGTACGTTTCTGGGAAAACGAATTTGATATTCTGAAACCCATGAAGAATAAAAAGGGGAACAGGCTCTTTATGCCGGCAGACATTAAGAACCTGAAGATCATACATCATCTGCTTAAAGAGGAAGGGATGACTCTTTCGGGAGCGAAAAAAAGAGTTTCGGGTAAATGGGAAGAGACAGATTATAAGTTTGAAATAAACGAATCACTTCTTAAAATAAAAAGTCTTCTTCTTGATATAAGAGATAATACCTAAAACATCTCTGTGAACCTCTGTGACTTCTCTGGTCAACTCTGTGTAACTTTTTCTTTGTTACTCAGAGAGATACAGAATATACGCAGAGAACCACAGAGGAAGAATAATATATGAAGTTAACAGATCTTTGTTCATTCCTCGATACGGCTGTTCCGCTATCCTTTCAGGAAAGTTATGACAATTCAGGGCTCCAGGTCGGCGTACCTCAAAAGGAGATCTCTTCTGCACTGTTGTCATTAGATATCACCGAAGAGGTTCTTGAGGAAGCGATTTCTACAGGGAATGATGTAATTATTACCCATCATCCATTGATATTCAATCCGTTAAAAAGGATAACCGGCAGTTCGGTGACCGAGAGAATTTTAATGAAAGCGATAGAAAAGGGAATCGCAGTTTATTCCTCACACACAAATCTGGATATTTTTACCAATGGCGTAAGTCGTAAGATTGCACAAAAGCTTAACCTTAAAAATATTAAAGTTTTATCACCGATAAAGAGAAAACTTTTAAAGCTGGTAACTTATATTCCTGAAAAACACTTCGATAAGGTAAGCGAGGCTCTTTTTGCTGCAGGAGCAGGGGTGATCGGCAACTATGATCAGTGCGGTTTCAGCATTATGGGTACAGGAAGTTTCAGAGGGAATGAAAATACCAGACCATTCGTTGGTGAAAAAGGGCAAATACATTTTGAAAAAGAAATCAGGTTCGAAACCATTTTATTTTCGCACCTGAAGGAGATTGTGATCAATACCTTACTTGATACCCATCCTTATGAAGAGGTGGCATACGACCTTTATCAACTTGAAAATGAAAACATTGAAGTTGGTCTGGGATGTACAGGAGAGCTGGACGACCCTGTTTCTGAAAGTGAGTTTCTGAAATTTGTTTCATCTGTTCTTGATGCCAGGGGGTTAAGGTACTCAACGCTGGCCGGGAGAAAGGTCCGGAAGGTTGCCATATGCGGAGGTTCAGGAGCCTCGTTGCTTAATGATGCACTCTCTTCAGGCGCTGATGCCTTTATTACTGCCGATATAAAATATCATACTTTTTTTGAGGCTGAAAGTAAAATTCTTCTTATTGATGCAGGACATTTTGAAACTGAAAAATTTACAACAGAAATTTTATACGATCTAATTATCAAAAAATTCCCTAAATTTGCACTCCGGTTTTCTGAGGTAAATACGAATCCGATAAATTATTTGTAAATATGGAAAAAGCAAAAGCACACGATCCCGAAATATCTGTAGAAGAGAGACTAAGAGCATTATACAATCTTCAATTAGTTGATTCAGAGATAGATAAAATTAAAACCCTGAGGGGTGAACTGCCGCTTGAGGTACAGGATCTTGAAGACGAAATAGCTGGTCTTGAGACCAGGCTCAGCAATCTGAAAGATGAAGTTGTTGCTCTTGATAAATCTGTTCTAAAGAAGAATAATGAGATCACTGAAGCAGAAGGTTTGATAAAAAAATATGAGGAACAACAGAAAAATGTCAGAAACAACAGGGAATTTGATTCTCTTTCAAAGGAGATAGAGTACCAGAACCTCGAGATCGAGCTGTTCAATAAAAAAATCAGGGAGTTCAATATTCAGATTGAAGAAAAGCAGGTCGTTATTGCTGAATCAGAAGCTACCCTGGCTGATCGTAAGTCGGATCTTGATAATAAGAAATCAGAACTTGATGAGATCATATCAGATACTCAGAAAGAGGAAGAAGGGTTATATAAAAAACTCGATAAAGTACAGTCCATAATTGAAGCCAGGTTGCTGACAGCTTACAAGAGAATCCGTTCAAATGCAAGGAACGGACTGGCAGTGGTTCCCGTTCAACGTGACGCCTGCGGGGGATGTTTCAACCAGATACCACCTCAGAGACAACTCGATATCAAATCGAGAAAGAAAATTATTGTTTGTGAATATTGCGGACGTATTCTTGTTGACGATGAGATCATAAAAGAAGGACATATTTAATAAATACTTCGGAGATATTAAAAGCTGACTCAGATTAGAGTCAGCTTTTTTTTTAACTTTAACCATTCAATCTGACGCACAGATTATGTTAACCGATGATCTCAAAACACTTATCGCCGAAGGTATTCCATCTGAATTACCTGATAAAAAACCCTACGACTATAATCTTAACCATGCACCGAAACGGAAGGATATTCTGACCTCTGCGGAAAAGAGACTGGCTCTGAAGAATGCCTTACGGTACTTTCCTGAAAAATTTCATTTAGTCCTGGCTAAGGAATTTGCCAGAGAACTATCTGATTATGGGAGGATTTATATGTACAGGTTCAGACCCGATTATGAGATAAAAGCCCGGCATATGGATGATTTTCCTTATCGTTCACGGAGTGCTGCTGCAATCATGCTAATGATATCCAATAATCTTGATGTTGATGTTGCCCAGCACCCGCATGAATTAATTACCTATGGCGGAAATGGTGCGGTATTTCAGAATTGGGCCCAATATCGGCTTACAATGAAATACCTTTCGGAAATGACTGATGAACAGACGCTTGTCGTATATTCAGGTCATCCGCTGGGTCTATTTCCTTCACACAAAGATGCTCCGCGGCTGGTTGTTACTAATGGTATGGTAATCCCGAACTATTCATCGCAGGATCACTGGGAAAAATTCAACGCTCTCGGGGTTTCACAATACGGACAGATGACTGCAGGCTCGTATATGTACATCGGACCTCAAGGTATTGTTCATGGTACAACAATTACCATTCTCAATGCTGGCAGGATGATAAGTAAAGGAGGTGAGGGCTTAATTGGAAAACTGTTTGTTTCATCAGGATTGGGAGGGATGTCGGGAGCTCAGCCAAAAGCTGCAAAAATTGCAGGAGTCACTTCTGTTATAGCTGAAGTGAACCCCAGGGCTGTTCAAAAACGTCTTGCTCAGGGCTGGGTAGATGAGGTTATTTACAATCTGGACGATCTGGTTAAGCGTATTAAACAGGCTAAAGAGAAAAAAGAAATTGTTTCCATCGGTTACTGTGGTAATATAGTAGATGTATGGAAGAGATTTGCTGATGAAGATATTATGGTGGATATTGGTTCTGATCAGACCTCTTTGCATAATCCATGGGCAGGTGGTTATTATCCCGCAGGGTTGAGTTTTGAGGAGTCAAACCTGTTGATGGTGACCGATCCTGAAGGATTCAAAGAACTTGTAAAGCAGTCGCTACGGCAACAGGTTGACGCGATAAACAGGCATACAGAAAGGGGAACCTATTTCTTCGATTATGGCAATGCATTCCTGCTGGAAGCCTCACGTGCCGGGGCAGATGTTTTAAGGTCTGATGGTGAATTCCGATATCCATCTTATGTTCAGGATATTATGGGTCCGAAATGTTTTGACTACGGCTTTGGTCCTTTCAGGTGGGTTTGCTGTTCTAATGATCCATCTGATCTTGAACTGACTGACAGGATAGCATCGGATACTCTCAAAAAACTGATGGATAATTCTCCTGATCAGATCAGGCAGCAAATGTCTGATAATATTCATTGGATAAGTGAAGCAGGTAAAAACAATCTGGTCGTAGGTTCTCAGGCAAGGATACTTTATGCCGATGCCGATGGGAGAATAGCTATCGCATTGGCTTTCAATCAGGCCATTGAAAACAGAACCATTTCTGCTCCTGTTGTTATCGGCAGAGACCATCATGATGTTTCCGGCACTGATTCTCCGTTCAGGGAGACGTCAGATATTTATGATGGCTCAAGATTCACTGCCGACATGGCCGTTCACAATGTAATAGGAGACTCTTTCCGTGGTGCAACCTGGGTATCGCTCCATAACGGGGGAGGTGTGGGATGGGGAGAGGTGATTAATGGCGGGTTTGGAATGGTACTTGACGGTACAAAAGATACAGAAAAGAAACTTAAAATGATGCTTCAGTGGGATGTGAACAATGGCATCGCACGTCGAAGCTGGGCTCGCAACGAAGGAGCTTTGTTCACTCTCAAAAGAGAGATGAAGCGGACTCCGGGTCTAAAAGTGACAGTCCCTTATATTGCTGACGATAAGATTATTGATGATGCGTTCAGATTTGACTAGAAAATTCTTATTTAGTTACAAGGGCAACAGCAATAGCGACAATACCCTCTTCTCTGCCGGTGAAGCCGAGCTTTTCGGTTGTTGTGGCTTTGATCGAAATATCACCGGGTTCTGTTTCAAGAATAGAAGATATTACAGCCTGCATCTCAGGTATAAATGGTGAGATTTTGGGTCGTTCAAGGCAAACAGTGCTGTCGATATTTACCACTTTAAATCCTTTTTTCTTAATCAGGTCAAAACTTCTTTTCAGGAGTATTTTACTGTCGATATTCCTGAATTCAGCGCTTGTATCGGGGAAGTGGAAACCTATATCCCCTAATCCGGCGGCTCCAAGCAATGCATCGCAAACAGCATGAAGGAGGACATCACCGTCGGAGTGAGCAATACACCCTTTTTCCGATGGTAGCTTAATACCCCCTAACCAAAGGTCTGATCCTTTTTCAAGACGATGAAAATCGATTCCCTGGCCTATCCTGATGTTCATCCACGTGATTTGCTGACGTTTCTTAAAGCATTGATATCGAATGCCAGAGAAAACCGTAATGTGCGTGCAAGAGGATGATTTTGAGCCAGAGGCATGAGGTATGAAAAATCAAGTGTGAAACCTTTAAGTCTGAATCCGGCACCGGCTGTGAAGTATTTTCGGTTACCTTTTGATTCATTCTCGTGGAAATAGCCCCCTCTTAATGCAAACTGGTTATTGTACCAGTATTCGGTTCCAAATGAGTAAGTTATTTCATGAAGTTCCTCTTTAAATCCTCCGGGCGCATCATAAAATGACTGGAATATTGCTACAGGAACCGCCACGTTAGGATCTTTTCCGGCTATAATGCCTGTGCTGTCATAGACCGGTGGTGTGGGAACAAGAAGTTTATTTAAGTCAATGGTGAAAGTAAGTTTATTATATATGTCAAGATCAATTGTATATGCAGTTCCAAGACGCATATTCATAGGAATGAAATCGGATGTTTGCGAATCGGAGTAGCTCATTTTTGATCCGATATTAGAAAAATTAAGTCCGACACCAAGTAATCCATCTTTGTTGAAGAGGGAAATATCTTTCTGATAGTAACCTGAAATATCGGCAGCGAATGATGTTCCGGGTTTTGTTGCAGCGCCGCCAGCATAGAATCCTCCTGTAAGGTTTGAATAGATAAATCTGAAAGCAATTCCTCCGGAAAGATTATCAGTAAACATCCTCGAATAACCTGCATCAAGAGAAAATTCATTTGGCTTGAAATTGCGCAGCAGAAAACCAGATTCATCAGTGAAAGGAACGTCTCCGAGAGATGAATAAAGTAAACTTCCGCTTAAAACCTGCTTTGAGTCGAGCCTCTTATATCCAACAAGATAAGCAATGTTAATATCGGGAACCAGGTTTCTGAGCCATGGTGAATAAGAAATTCCAACTCCACTATTTCCATCGATAAATGCATATTTTGCAGGATTCCAGTGCATACTATAGACGTCCGGAATGGTAGCTACTCCTGCATCGCCCATTCCACCTGCCCTCGAATCCGGAGCAATAGTAAGGAAAGGAACAACTGTCTGTATTGCATTAAGCTCCTGTGAATAAAGTTTTACGGTACCGGACAGCGCCAAAACGAGTAAAACAATTAAATTTATTTTATACTTCATTCTGATTTTTATCTATTTACCCAACTGCAAATATAAAACAATTTTTCAGTCCGATTATTGTGTGCCTGTTATAAAATGATCATACGACCTGATACTCTTGCTGTTTCACCTGATCCGGTGGTTACAGAAACAGTGTACGGATAGATTCCTCTTCCTACTCTCTTTCCGCCATCATCATTACCATCCCAGACTGCAGGAGGAAGTACATATCCTGAAGTAGATGCCGAAGCATTAATGATTTTGATGATTTGTCCATTCATGTTGAAGATTTTAATTGTAATGTCCATGTCAGCATCGGGTCTGTTATGCTCTGCACTTATCCTGGTATCTGTAAAGAATGGATTCGGATAGTTAAGCAGATTCTTAAGAATGAAGACATCGCCACTCTTTACAAGGAATGCCACAGATTTTTCCGAAGAATTATTGTAATTGTCCCAGGCTTTGACCGTTATAGAATGAATACCTTCACCAAGCCCGGAGAGGTTATAGATTATCATTCCCCGGCTATAATTATTAAAATCGCTTTCGAAATAATTATTAAGAATAACTGAGTTTTTTGGATTATTTTCCAGATATCCTGTCAGATCGTGACCAATTCCTGATCCTGATGTGTTAATTCCTCCGGCATCTTCAATTATAGCAATCATTTTCGGATTCTTATCAGTCAATCCACCGTTTCTGAAAAGGGTATCATTCATATAAAGTCTTATTTCGGGGCCGGTAGTATCATTATAAGCTATATTAGTAAATCCACCAACAACAATATCATTAAAACTGCCATTCATATCTATTTCATTATCACTGGCATAGTAGCTTATTTTCCCTTTGCCGAAGGAATAATCAATATCCTTTGGTACCATGAAAGTAAACCTGAAACTGCCATTTTTTGCCATTGTTTTTCCACTGTAAAGGATGTTGTTTCTCAGGTCAAATTCCATAATTGGGCCCCCATCGTTTGCAAGAGTCTTGATTTTGTTTGCTTTGTCGTAAACAAGAGGAGAGACGACCCCGTTAAAGGAATCTGCAAATTGCCTGTTGAAATCTTCGATATGGCCCGATACCGTAATCAGGGAAAGAGCTTTCAGTGTATCAATATTTCCTGTAATACTGGCATTATTTACTGAATCGGTAATAACCAGGCCATGCCATGGATAAGCGAGCCGCAATGCAGGATCACCCAGTAAGGAAAAGTTTCTTTTATTCGGACCGTCGTCCGAACTGTTCTTGGCAAGTCTCATAATGTCACCCAATCTCAATGGGTTACCTGACTCATCGCGTTCAAAGGCGAATTTATAAATATTCTTATTAAGTAAATAGTTTGGTGTTGAAAATACGACCCTGGTTGTTGACATTAAGGCTATACCGCCTCCGTTACCACTGAGAAGTACCATTTCTCCTGCCGACATCTTACCAGTAATTTCTCTGGTAGCAATATTCATATCAGCATCATCGAACCGGCTGAATTCACATGTTGCTGTTATAAAAAGAGGAAGCTTTGCCCCATTGTTCCATGATTTGATATCATCAGTTTTAACAACTCTCTCGTGGGCAAGTCCGATCTCATTGCCATGTCCCACATAATTGAAAATCAGGCAACCTGCGTTTACACGGTCGTTAATCGCTTTTGTGACATCAGGATATGACTGACCATTCGATGAGGTTATCTGCCTGAAGGCATCAAGATAAATCTTGTCCAGGTTAAATATAGGAAAACTGTCTCTTAATACTGCAGAAAGTCCTTCTGCATCAGACATATGGGTGTTGCCGTCTTCATCGTCAGCAACTATTGTTATTACATTTTTCCAGTTGCCGGCGTTTGCCGGGCTGAGGTACCGCGATATTTTTGATACTATAATACCGGCCTGAAAAGTATCTGATACGGGCAATCTTCCAATACCAATATCTTCTGTGCCGTTCGCTTCACCTTCATTATCGTCAAGTAAACCATAAAAATCATCAGAAGTAAATGATGAGACTACAACATTTGAGTTTTGTGACTGCCATGTAGGAATGAAATTCGGATTATTTGGAGGAAGTGTTTTGTTTTCATACGAACCGTCACCAAAAAGCAAAAGATACTTAAGAGGATGGCTGCTTCCCTTTTGCCTGGTATATTTCATCCGGATAAAATTCCTGATTGCAGCAATATCATGAATTCCACCCGAAAACTCATTATAAATCTGGTCTGGTGTAACAATCAGTGAAATGAGACCGCTGTTGTTCTCATGGATTGCAGTAATTTTTGCAGCGTAATCTCTGAACAGGGGATGTGTCACTATTATCATATCAGCCTGGTCAGAGCCATGAAGATTCTGATTTGCGAGTGCCGATGGTTTAATGGCAGGGGTCAGCGCATTTCCGATGAGAAAAGCCATGTAGGTTCTTAGAGAATCGGTTGCTGCCTTGAATTTAATATTTTCGCCACTCCTGGAGTAATTGATTATTTTTATATTAAAAGGATCAGTTATATCCCAGATTATCGGATTATTGCCGGGACTTATAATAGAAAATTCGGTAATACCCCCTGGAGCAACAGACTTATAATCAAAGTACTGCATTGTTTTTCCGGTGAAGGAGTTACGTTTTCTTCCATGAAGTTTGACAAAATCAATCCATCCGTGTTCCCCGGATTCTCCGTTATTAAAATATCTCATTTCAAAAACCGGAGATGATGACAAAGGGACTATGGATCCTTCAGACTCTTCGATCCGGGCCTGGGTACCGGTATCGTCATTCAGATTAATTGCCTGAACCTGAATGGTTTCTCGTAGTGTCGGTCCTTCATAAAACCTGAAAATAGTAGGAACAGATGCTCTGTCAAGCACCCTGATCCGATATTTCATTCCTTCTTCAGGAACAATATCATTAAAACCCGGATTAACAGATATACTTTTGGAAGAAATGATTCGCTGATACCATTCTCTTCCTGATTTTAAAAGGTTTACCTCCTCTTCTTCATGTATATACAGAGCATCTGAAACTGAGGAAAAGTAAGTTGGTCCGGCAATGGGTTCCACAACCGGCGAGACTCTTTTTCCCGAACTGGTTCCTGAGGTCAGGAAGTAAACTGCCGTGTCGGAATAATTATGTCTTATAAAGTCATACTCATCTATTGACTGGTTAAAAACCCATTTATTAGTTCCTGTTCCATAGAACAACAAATAATCGCCTTCGTTGAAAACACCATCAGATCCGGTTTCGAGGAGTATCGGAATCTCTTTCAGATCATCCGGTTTTGGGTCATTGTTATAATATGACAACTGTCCAAAATTGTTGCCATAAATTTTTGGATTTGACAAATTGACCAATCCAAGCTGTTTAAGCTTTGAATAGTCAATACGGTATATTCCGTTTTCTGTGACTGCTAACCTGAACCATTGCCCTGTTGAAAGAACGGAAGAGGAAGCATAATTTTCTTTCGTTCCCTGCGCCTGCAAATTCAAATGAAGCAATAAGAACAGGGATAATATCTTGAGTATTCTGGACATAATTCCCGACAAAGATAGAAATGTCTTTATGTTTGCTTACTTATTTTGTTCTTTTGTAACTGGTTCCGGTATAAAATAATAACGTTATCATTACGTTGATATTGCAGAATTTTAATATATGAATAGGTGCTTTGCGTTAATACTTTTAATTATTATTACACTTCCATCACAAATAGCAGGGCAGGAAACCAGTTATGGCCCTGGATATCAGATGATAATGAGAGATAATCCGGCATTCTCCGGAAGTGAAACAGATGGGAAACTGAGATTATCATATTTAAACTTTTACCCGGGCAATAATTATAACCTTCATTCGGTATATGCTTCTTATGATTCCTATTTTCCCAGGATTCATGGAGGGGCAGGTCTCTATTTTTCCAACGATTATCTTGGAGGTATTGTCAACGATGTAAGATGCGGGCTATCATATGCTTACTTTCTGCAGGCAGGGGAAAATATATATATCAATGCCGGATTATCGGCAGCATTATATCATCGTGGTTTTAGTTTTGGTAATGCAATTCTACCGGACCAGATCAATCCTTTGGAAGATATCGTACTACCTTCCGGTGAGGCACTGGCAGCATCGGGTCGTACGGTTTTTGATATTGGGGCCGGCTTCCTTTTTATCTCGGGTAAAATAATAGGAGGAGTTTCTATTAATCATCTTTCAGAACCGGACCTTTCTTCTTCCGGTTTATTGAATGAAACTATAAACAGGAAGCTTAATCTGCAACTTGCGGGCGATTTCAATATGGGTAAAAAGGCAAACCTGAAATTACGACCTTTAGCAACTTTGGAAATGCAAAGGAAGTTTCTTTCTGGAGGCGCAGGGGCTGTGTTTGAGAGTAGTTTCATATCATTTAGTTTGTTAGCTATTGGGAGCAATGAAAATAATCTGGATCTTCAGACAGGGTTTTCACTGCACTCAGGGAAACTAAATTTCTTCTATAATTATCGTTTTAATCTGATCTCAGGTAATAATAAAATGATGCCATTCTCTCTTCTGTATCAAACAGGATTAGCTTTTAGTTTAAATCATTTTGATAAAAGAAATAGTGTTAAAACAATAAATTATCCTAAATTGTAGTTATATTTGGTGTACAAAAAATGTAGATTATTAAAAATTATTATATTTGAACTTTCTTAAAAGTCATAAAACTAAAGGAGTTATGTACAAATTCAGAGCCTTTTCGGTTATTATTATTTCCGCTTTACTCTTGACATCCTGTATTTTTAATAAGAAGAAGGGTAATTCAAATGTCTCCACAGCCACAGGATGGGAGTACAATAATCCAGATAATGGCGGATTTGAAGTTACTCTTGAAGCTGAACAGAAAACAGGTCCTGGCCTGGTGCTTATCGAAGGTGGCCGTTTTACTATGGGGCAGGTTCAGCAAGATGTATTGTATGACTGGAACAATAAGCCAAGGACTGTCACTGTATCATCATTTTATATGGATGAGACTGAAGTTAAAAACATTGATTACCGTGAATATCTTTTTTGGCTGAGAAGAGTTTATAAAGATTACCCCGAAGTGTTCAGGAGAGCGTTACCGGATACTCTTGTCTGGAGAAGCCCTATGGGTTTTAACGATCCCTATGTACAATATTATTTCCGTCATCCATCATATAACAATTACCCTGTTGTAGGTGTCAGCTGGGTAAAGGCAAACGACTACTGTCTTTGGAGAACCGACAGAGTAAATGAGCAGTTGCTTATAGATGAGGGAGAATTGAATCCTGATCCTAACCAGTTAAATGAGAAGAACTTTAATACCGAAGCATATCTGGCCGGTCAGTACGAAGGTGTAGTGAATCAGTTGCGTGAAAGCCTTAATCCAAATCAGACTGAACGCAGAACAAATTTTGAAGATGGAATACTCCTTCCTTCTTACAGGCTGCCAACGGAAGCTGAATGGGAATTTGCTGCCTATGCTCTCAGAGGCAACACTTTTGAAGAGAGAATTTATGAAAGAAGAGTATATCCATGGGATGGCCATAATGTCAGAAACGCTTCTAATAAATCACGTGGTGAAATGATGTCCAATTTTGTTCGCCAACGTGGTGATATGATGGGTGTTGCAGGTAGCCTTAATGATAATGCCAGTATAACAGCTGATGTAAAATCATATTGGCCAAACGATTACGGTCTTTATTGTATGGCAGGTAATGTTAATGAATGGGTTCAGGATGTCTATCGCCCTCTCACATCAGATGATGTTGATGGTTTTAATCCATTCAGAGGAAACGTTTATACGGACCTCAGAAGAGATGCCAATGGGACAGTAGTAGGAAAGGACAGACTCGGTCGTCTGTACATTGATACTGTTAAGGAACCTGATGTAGCAAACAGATATAATTATCAAAAAGGTGATTACAGAAATTACAGGGATGGTGATCTTCAGTCATCAATACCTCAGGGTGGTGACTGGACTACCCCTGATGATAGAAAAGCATCACTCAGAATGTATGCACAGGACCAGGCTTCTGGCAGCGCAGATTATGTGACCCTTATTAATGATAATGCACGTGTTTATAAAGGAGGATCGTGGAGAGACAGAGCTTACTGGCTTAATCCATCCACCAGACGATTCCTTGATCAGGAAGAATCACGAGATGATATAGGCTTTAGATGCGCAATGATAAGGGTAGGAAGTCCGGCCGGTTTCTAAAATATCAAAATACAATTATTCAGGACTGTTAAAAAGATATTTAACAACAAAGTTTGAAAATAAAAAGATAAAGGGTGCAAGGCTGACAGCAGCGTATTTAGCCCTTTGGGAACTTTGTGTTAAATTCTGAAGTTTATTTCGGTCATATGCAAACGGAACAGTTATATAAATTATTCAAAGAGTCCTGTGGTGTATCGACTGATACCAGGAAATTAAAAAAGGGTGAGATATTCTTTGCTCTCTGGGGAGATAATTATAACGGAAATAAATTTGCTGCCGAAGCGCTTGAAAAGGGCGCTTTATGCGCTATCATTGATGACCCGGCTTTTGAAACGGATAAGACAGTGCTTGTTGATGACTGTCTTTTTGAATTGCAGGCGCTGGCTTCGTTTCACAGAAAAGAGTTAAAAACTTCAGTTTTAGCTATCACAGGAACAAACGGAAAGACAACGACCAAAGAACTCCTGGCAGCCATTATGGCTAAAAAGCTTAAGATTCATTACACCCAGGGTAACCTTAACAACCATATAGGTGTTCCGTTAACAATCCTGTCAGCACCCCAGGCTACTGAACTGATGATAATTGAAATGGGAGCCAGCCATCTTGGTGAGATCAGAACATTATGTCTTATTGCCAAACCTGATTATGGGATAATTACAAATATAGGTACAGCTCATATTGAAGGATTCGGATCGCTTGAAGGAGTAATAAAGGCAAAAACCGAGCTTTTCGAATACCTCAGAAAAGTAAACGGTATTGCTCTTTACAATGATAAAAACCCGATCCTCACCGAAAAGATATTTAAAATGGTTAACAGGGCCATACCATTCTCTGATCCTACCGGCATTGAACTTTCTATAGAAGCCATCCCTTCTGATATGAACCTGACAATGAGGGCTACTTATCAAAATGCGACTTATAACATTAAAACAAATCTTTTTGGAGCATATAATATTGAGAATGTAAAAGCTGCAATTGCCAGTGGTTTATTTCTGGGTGTCGAAATGAAAGATATTGCTGAGGCTGTTGAGAAATACAAACCCGGGAATAACAGGTCTGAGATCAGAATAACAAATTACAATACTCTTGTTTGTGATTCTTATAATGCTAATCCGACAAGTATGGCTTTGGCAATCAATTCATTTTCTGAAATTAAAGCTGAAAGGAAGGTCTGCATTCTTGGTGATATGCTGGAACTCGGAGAAAAAAGCGAGGACGAACATATCAGAATTTTACAAATGCTTCAACAAAATAAAGATGAGGTCGTTATGCTTGTAGGGATTCAATTTCAGAAAGTATCCCCTTCTTTTGGATTTAAATCATTTCCTGATGTTAATAAACTCTCAGAGTACCTGAAGAATAAACCCATCAGAAATAGTTCAATTCTTATAAAAGGATCGAGGGGAATTGCACTTGAAAAGATTTATTCTCTGCTTTAGAAGAGTCATCCGCCACTTTTTTCCGAACCCGAAAACCTGACATTAATTAAAAGTACTTCCGACCTGCTTCCGGAACGGACCCTGGGACCCCATATACCAAAACCGGATGAGACAATTATTTGTGTATTCCCCTTTTTCAGGTAACCGTAACTCAATTCAAATATCATCCTGGTGATGTGATTAAGTGGCCACATCTGCCCGTTATGTGTATGTCCCGATAACTGGAGATCTATACCATATTTTTCTGATTCATCCAGTTTAAAAGGCTGATGATCAAGGAGAATAACCGGTTTTGTGGTATCAGTAAGTTTTATAAGTTCTTCCAGTGATTTACGTTCTTTCCCGTAAAATGACCGTGAATCTTTATCAATCCTGCCAATTAGCTGAATTCCCCCATTAAGGGTAACAACCTCATCTTTAAGTATTCTTATCCCTTTGCTTTCAATATAAGGGATTGTGCGACTGGCTCCACCGATAAATTCGTGATTACCGGTTATTGCAAAGAGACCATCAGCGCACTTTGGGTATTGGAAGTATTTTAGCAGATCTCCCCGGATTACAGGACCAATCTCTCCATCGACTATATCTCCTAAAAGAAAAATGATATCAGGTTTTATGCCTGTGAGCATTTCCGATAGTTTCTTCAGGCTTCTATTTCTTATTATACTGCCCAGATGAATGTCAGAAACAGCTGCAATACGAAGGTTTTTAATATCACCGGCAGATTTGTTGATAGTAATTTCATAGTTCCTGACAGTTGGTATTAACGCATTAATGAAACCACCTGTTATTAGCAGACATGAAAGAATGACTGTCACAAAAAACGACCATTTTCTGAACAGAAGAATATCCTGACCTTTAATTAATCCCGGGATGCGGAGGAAAAGCAACAGGATATCAGAAAGAAAGAGAAAGATGAAACCATATAGTAGAAATGCCATCCAGAAGCCTCCGACAATATTGAGGATATCAGAAATAATTGAAGAGTGTCTTGACTCAATAATCTTTGCTGCAACAAAAGTAAAAGTCAGCAGGAAAAAGATAAGGGTATAGAGAATCCGGTGATCCCTGAGAATAGGGATCACATTATAGCCTTTTAAAAATATATAAACATTTGCCAGAGAATAAATTAGAAGGACGATCGTTATAAATATAAACATCTGACTTCTTTTCATTTCAATTTTTTTTCCAATACAGGCTACTGTACGTTTTATGGCCTTTTACATAAAACTCAAAAACGATGCTCTTGTTCAAAATCATTTTGTCAGAATGGTCTTTAACAAGCAATTTAACCATTTTACGTTTTTCCTTCAGGGTGTTCAGACTTCTGTAATAGTCAATATGAGCATTCCAGATTGACTTTACTGCTGCAAAATTTCCTTTTGAAATAAAAAGAATTGCTGCCAGTCCATCCATAATTTTTCTAAGTAACAAAACTTTATACAATTTATTATCAGGAAGATTTTTATACAGAAGAAAAAGACTATTGCGGAAATTAAGGTATATTTTAAAAGGGGAGTTGTAAGGAAGAGCGCCACCTCCAACATGATATACCAATGATTCAGGGATATAACTAATTCTTAATCCTGCGTTCTGGAATCGCCAACAGAGATCGATCTCTTCCATATGCGCAAAAAATCCGTCATCTAATCCTTTGTATTTTTTCCATTCATCGGCACGCACGGCCATACAGGCCCCACTTGACCAGAAAATGTCGACTTGTGAATTGTACTGCCCGGAATCTTTTTCAGTAATGTTAAATATTCTGCCGCGGCATAACGGGTAACCATACTTATCAATAAAACCACCTGCAGCACCGGCATATTCAAATTGATCTTTCCTTTTGTATGAGAGAATTTTAGGCTGGCAGGAAGCAACATCAGGATTTTTATCCAGAAAGCTGATAAGTGGTTCAAGCCATCCTTCGGTTACTTCAATGTCAGAGTTTAATAGAATAAAATATCTGGCATCCAATTGTTTGAGAGCATGATTATATCCGCCTGCAAATCCATAATTTTTATCAAACTTTATGAGTTTCACTTCACCGAAATTGTCAGAGATCCACTCTATTGATCCATCCGTGGAGCAATTATCAGCAACGCAAACTATAGTATCATTACCAATGGAATATTTAACCACGGTTCCAAGGAACATTTTAAGATAACTGAGCCCGTTCCAGTTTAATATTACGATTGCAGTTTTAACCATTAACAGGCTCTCTTTTATGCTTCCACCTTCTGTGACTCCATAACCAGTACTCAGGTTTTTCAATAATGATATCCTCAAGCCTCTTTACATGAGTATCGGTGACAAAGTGTTCCGGTAATCCTTCAGTTTGTTCAAAGAGTAATTCCACATTAAGGTTGTAATAACCTCTTTTGATATTTTGAATGTTGAAGTATACAACTGCCATTTTGTACTTCTCAGCAATTTTTTCAACTCCCAGGAAAACAGGTGTATCCTGATTTAAAAAAGTGACCCAGTGCCTGATATCTCCTTTTGGCGGTGTCTGATCGGAAAGAAATGCATAAAGTGATCTTATATTGTTTTTCCTGTTGTTTACTATTGTTCTGATTACCCCTAGCATAGGGGCCAGCACCAATCCATTGCGCGACCGGATCTTATTAATATACCTGTCAAAATATTTATTTTGAAGAGGTTTATATATTGGGATTATCTGAAGTTTTGTAAAGAAGGGAAGGCAAACAAGCCAATCCCAGTTATTATAGTGTCCGAGTACTGCTGCAACATCGCGTCCCTCATTGTAAATTCTGTCCAGAATTTCAGAATTTGTGATTGTAAACCGCTTCATTATCTGAGAATTACTCATGTGAGTGAGTTTAAATGATTCGATGAACATATCAGTTAAGTGCCTGTAGAATTTTTTTTCAATTGATTTAAGTTCCTTTTCAGTTTTTTCAGGGAATGAGTTTTTCAGGTTAGTATATACAACCTTTCGGCGATATGAAGGGAAATAGTAAAAGAAAAGAAACGCGAAGTCGGAAAGAATGTACAATATCCTCAGAGGCAGAAGAGTAATTGTCCAGATAACCGCATAAGTCAGATAGAATACGATAGCCTGCATATTAAACGTTTTCTAATTCACCATAAATTTACTCAGAATTTTTTGAACTTCAGGAAATACCAGGTTGTTTGCTGCCACAATCTCCTCACCATATATGCCATTTTCATTACCGGAAAAGTCACTCACTTTACCTCCGGCTTCCCTTACGAGAAGCATACCTGCTGCTATGTCCCAATGGCTTAGTCCATATTCAAAAAACACTTCAAACCTTCCGCATGCGACATACGCAAGATCAATTGAAGCAGCCCCGAGTCTTCGGACACCATGAGTGTTTTTGAAAAGCCAGGTCAGACAATTCATATACGGTGATAGACGGTCGAAGTCGTTATAAGGGAAGCCTGTAGCCACAAGGCTGTCAGATAGTTTTTGTGCCTTTGAGACATGGATAGGTTTATTGTTGAGCCATGCACCGCCATTTTTCCAGGCAGCGAAAGTCTCTTTTCCCCCGGCTTCATATACAACTCCTGCCACTACTTCATCATATTCCATTAAGCCTATGCTGATTGCATATGGATGTACGCCATGGAGGAAGTTTGTGGTTCCATCCAGCGGATCAATCACCCAGCAATATCTCTCTCCTTTTTTAGTTGATGTACCTTCTTCAGTAATGAATCCGGCTTCGGGGAGAAGAGCAGTCAATTTTTTGACAAGCATTTTTTCAGACCCCTTGTCGACGTAGCTGACAAAATCATGCAGACCTTTTTTTTCGACTTTGTTTATATCAAATCCTTCTGACTCTTTCAGAATAAAGGCTCCTGTTTCCTGTGCAGCCTTTTCAATTTCAAGACAAATATCCCGGAGATTCATAATAGTTTAGTCAATTAGTTCAACATTCATTTTACCTGTTGGAGAGATTCCCGCCAGTTTTACTTTCTTTATCCGGCCGGCAAGTTTTGTCTGCCATGGATATTCAACCCTTATATAATTACTTGTAAAACCGGTTATCATCCCTTCATTCCTGGTTTTTTCGAACAGCACATTCGATATCTGTCCAGTATTCAATTTATTAAATTTCAGTGCCTTATCTTCAGAAAGTGATAATAGTCTTTTACTTCTCTTTTCTTTTTCTTCAAATGAAACCTTCTGAGGAAGCATTTCTGCCACCGTACCAGGTCGTTCAGAAAAGGGGAAAACATGAAGGTAGGAGAGAGGCAAACCTTCAAGAAAGTTGTATGTTTCCTCAAAATCAGAAAACGATTCACCCGGAAATCCGACAATAACATCAGCTCCTATACCTGCAAATGGCAAATATGATTTGATTTTTTCAATCTTCTCCGAAAAGAGATCTCTCTTATATCTTCTTCTCATAAGTCCAAGTATCTTATTACAACCACTCTGGAGAGGAATATGAAAATGAGGAAGCATCTTATTATTTGATGCAGCCAATTTGATGATTTCATCAGTAAGCAGATTGGGCTCAATAGAAGATATCCTTAATCTTTCAATTCCCGGAACTTTAACCAGTTCCTTCAGCAGATCAGCAAACGATTCTCCGGTTGATTTTCCAAAATCACCAATGTTAACTCCTGTAAGTACAATCTCTATTATCCCGTTTTCAGCGATTTGTAATGCTTCATATGTCAGCGATTTTATATCAGGATTTCTGCTGTTTCCCCTGGCAGAAGGTATTGTACAATATGAACAACCGTAATCGCATCCGTCCTGGACCTTCAGGAATGAACGTGTTCTGTCGCTCATAGAGTACGATTGATTAAATTTATCTGAAGCGGATAGGTCGCATGAATGAATTTCGGTTTTCCCTTTTTTACGGGAAACAGAAAGATAATCTGTTATATTGAATTTCTCATTTGACCCAAGTACCAGATCTACTCCCCGGATAGAGGAAATGGCATTTGGTTTTAGTTGGGCATAACAACCTACAACTGCAATAATTGCTTCCGGAGACTTGTTAATAAACTTTTTAATTGCCTGTCTGCATTTCTTATCAGCAGAGTCAGTTACAGAACAGGTATTAATAACGTAAATATCTGCTTCGCAGTTAGCATGTACCCTTTCAAACTGATCTTTAGGGAATGATCTTGCGATAGTCGAAGTTTCGGCAAAATTAAGTTTACAACCAAGAGTATGGAAAGCTACCTTTTTCTTTATCATGAATAATATTGTTCCTGTACTAATGCTTAATGGCGCAATAGTGCAACAGTGTAACTGTAATCAGTAACAAGAAAAAAGTCTGTTATTTTGTTTTTGGCGCCGGCAGTTTTGTCAGGAATACATTTCTGAACTCAATATCCTTTCCTTCACTCTGAAGACATATACTGCCTTTATTTACATTCACATTAGTTGCTTTGTTCTGAAGTACACCATTTACTGATACTTCAACAGTGTTGGCTTTACAAATCACTTCCATGGTATTCCATTCACCTGTCGGTTTTTCCGATGAGGCACCCATCTTCTTTACAGATGATTTCGATTTATTTGTCCGTTCGTTCATGTCAGCGCCATTCATACAAACAAAATCACCTGCATTTCCGGCCTGTAACTGACATTCGATACATCTGAGCCAGATAGTATCAGGTTGCTGACCATGAACGAAAACGCCACTGTTCGTTGCTTCTGCGGGCCATCTCCATTCAACATGCAATGTGTAATTTGAATAAGAATCTTTTGTGCGCATATACCCGAACGGGTTACCGGTAATATGAATTACTCCATTCTGAACAGAAAATACCCCAGCAGGATCAACAGCAGGGTCTTTTAGTTTGAAAACCCAATTGCTCAGATCTTTACCGTTAAACAGCTGAATGGTTTCGCTCTTTTTGGCTCTCGGTACTTTTGTTTTTTTCTGTTTTCCCTGAGCCATTATGGCATTTGGTGTTACTAATAATGTAATTATCAGCAATGCAATGAGTTGGATAGTTTTTGTTTTCATAATGATATTATTTTGCTTTGTCTTTTGTCTTTATACTTTTGTCTTTTATCTTATAATAATTTACTTGCAAGTTCAGCCAGAAAACTGCGTTCCCCTTTTACAAGGTTTACATGGGCAAAGATATCCTGATTTTTCATTTTGTCCGACAAATAGCTTAGCCCGTTGGAAGCAATATCGAGGTAAGGAGAGTCAATCTGTTCGATATCACCTGTAAAAACCATTTTTGTACCTTCTCCGGCACGTGTAATGATTGTTTTGATCTCATGTGGAGTCAGGTTCTGGGCTTCATCAACGATAAAGAATATGCTCGAAAGGCTTCGTCCGCGTATATAGGCAAGAGGTGTAATTACGAGTTTCTCTTCTTTCATCATGTCATTTATCCTCAGGAATTCAGGGCTCTGGTGGCTGAATTTATGCTTTATTACTGTAAGGTTATCGTATAAAGGCTGCATGTAGGGATCCATTTTTTCCTTAACATCTCCCGGTAAAAATCCAAGATCGCGGTTAGCGAGAGGAACTATGGGTCTGGCAAGAAATATCTGTTTGTACCTTTTATGCTGCTGAAGAGCCGCGGCAAGAGCAAGAAGAGTTTTTCCGGTTCCGGCTTTTCCAGTCAATGAAACAAGCTGTATATCGGGGTTAGAAAGTGCCTCAATGGCAAAGGTCTGTTCGGCATTACGCGGGTCGATTCCATAAGTAGCCTGCTTGATAACCCTTGTAAGCATCTTATTAACAGGGTTGTAATGAGCAAGAGCGCTGGATCCGTTATTCTTCATAATGAAAAACTGATGTCCTTTCAGATCAGTTTCAAGTTTGAATTCATTTGAATTGACGCCTTCCGGGAGTTCGTATAATTTACTGATCAGTCCCTGATCAAACCCCTCCATAACAGTAATACCCTTATAGAGATCGTCGATATCGGCTACTTTATCATTTTCATAATCCTCAGCTTTGATACCCAACGATTTGGCTTTCATCCGCAGATTAATGTCTTTGGTGATAAGGACAACACTTTTATCCTTATTTGAGTTACATACATAATCGGCTATCGCCAGGATCCTGTGATCAGCTGTCCTTTCGGGGAACGACTGGGTCACTTTTTCAGAAAAATCCCTGCCTGTTTCGATATGAAGGTTCCCAAGATTTTCTCCCAATGGAATATTAGCTGTCAGAAGCATATCTCCTGATAACTTGTCAAGCTCCCTCGTGAATTCACGCGCATGGAAGTTGATAATGTCATTTCCATGCTTGAATTTGTCCAACTCTTCAAGAACAACAATAGGAATAATCACATCATTCTCTTCAAAATTGTAGATGCATTTATAATCGTGAAGCAAAACATTTGTATCAATTATGAAAAGTTTCTTATTGTGTTTTTTACTCATCATTTAAGTTATTTAAAATCAGCATACTACGTCACTATGTCTTTATTTTTCTGACAGGCAAAATTAACCAAAAAATTAATAATAATTGTTATCTTATATTAAAGTATGTTATTTTGCATCAAAAAGAATCTTACCATGGAACTTTTTGAAGGACTACTATCAAGGCGAAGTATACGGAAATATACCGGGGAAAAAATTGACGAAGAAAAAATAAGGAAAAACCAGTGGTGAGATAAAAGATTGAAGATAAAGGTTATTGGCAAGCCGGTATCTACCAGGCATCCAGACATCCAGACAATACTATGACCTATAAAATGGCCCTCGAATTCCTTAACAGCCAGCTTCCTGCATACTACCGGATAGGTAAGGCTGCTTATAAGAATAATCTTGATAATACAATTGCATTTGATGATTACCTGGGACATCCGCACCAAAAATTCAGATCCGTTCATGTTGCAGGAACAAATGGCAAAGGATCTGTTTCGCATATGATAGCTTCAGTTTTACAGGAGGCCGGGTACAAAACAGGGTTATATACTTCACCTCATCTGACCGATTTCAGGGAGAGGATAAAAATCAATGGAGAGATGATCCCTGAAAATGAAGTAATTGCATTTGTAGAAGAACACGACGAAATTATCGGATCACTAAAACCATCATTTTTTGAGATGACTGTGGCAATGGCTTTTGGATACTTTGCAAAAAGTAATATAGATATTGCTGTGATCGAAGTTGGTCTTGGAGGGAGACTTGATTCAACTAATATTATTTCTCCCATCCTGTCAGTTATTACGAATATTGGTCATGACCATATGGATCTTTTGGGTGACAGTTTCGAAAAGATAGCAATTGAAAAGGCAGGAATAATTAAGAGGAATGTTCCTGTAATAATCAGCGAAACCCAAAGTGAAACAAAACATGTCTTTATCGCGAAGGCAGGTGAAACAGATTCGGAAATTGTTTTTGCCGATAAAAACTTTACCTGCAAACTCGAAGATGCTGAAATCCTGTCAGGTGAAAGAAGCTATATTGTAACGGACAATAATTCACTTCACTCAATAAGTGGTGTAATTTTACTTGGCGGCGATTACCAGTCAAAGAACTTGCAGACGATCTTCCAGGTTTTTAAAACCCTTGAAGGTGTTTTCAGGGTTTCAGAAAAAAACGTCGTTGAGGGCATAAAAAGAGTTGTGAAAAATACCGGGCTGCGCGGGCGATGGCAGATATTAAACTCTAAACCGTTGACTGTCTGCGACACGGGACATAACAAAGAAGGTCTGGAATATGTTATGAATCAGATAAATAGAATTCCAAAATCGGGGTTGCACATGATTATCGGATTTGTAAATGATAAAGATATCTCATTAATNTTGCCTCTTTTCCCAAAAGATGCTATTTACTATTTTACCAAAGCTTCGGTACCAAGGGCTCTGGATGAGAACTTCCTGATGACAAAAGCTACAGGGTATGCCCTTAAAGGCAATTGCTTCCATGATGTGAAAAGCGCTATTAAAGCTGCCTCGAAAGCTGCATTGGATACCGATATGATTTTTATTGGCGGCAGTACATTTATTGTGGCTGATGCTTTAAAGACAGATTGGGAATGAGAAATGTGATATAATTATTTGCCTTTTACAGTGTTTCTTCAGGGTGAAATGAAACTTTATTGTTAATTTATATATTCATCAACCTGTTCGAAATTTGCCATAGCTATTGCTGCAGAGCTGATAAAATCATGTTGCAGTACCCAGTTAACCGCTTCTTTAAAGCTGGGCTCAATTTCAGGAGATGGTGAATATTTCCCCCCCGAGCAGGTCTTCATTGCCACAACGCCAATACCTTTTTCCCGTGCTTTGGTAAGGGCTGAGACAAGCCTTTCCTGATCCCATTCCGAGTATTTACCTGTTAATGAATGAACAAAAGATCCCTTATGATTAAACGGAACCATTATTGTATCATAAAAACGATCCGAATTATTTCTTTCAGGAAGATTGATACGATCGTTATGAGTTGAGAATCCACACGCTTTTATTACTCCGTTTTTTTTCATCTCCGAAAAGAATTTCAGCACTTCGGAATGAAAAAGGAGGTTCTCATCAAGTGCATCATGATATAACATTATATCGATATAATCGGTATTGAGGGCTTTCAGACTTGCCTCAAGCTTTGTTGACAGAACAGCTCTTATTTCTTCAGCTCCTTTCTTCCCTTTTCCTTTTGCCGGCAATTCATTTTGCTCCAGACGGATCTTGGACTGGATGATTATTTTCTTTCTTAATCCGGCAACAGCTTGTCCTACAAGACGTTCATTATTACCGTTTGCATATACACGTCCTGTATCAATAAAGTTTATTCCTTTGTTGACAGCATATTTAATCAATGACTCCTCATTCGTTCTTGTTGCACCAAAGCAAAAAGGAGTGACCATTATACCTGTATCTCCGATGCTACGTAATTCCGGAAAAACAAATTCTTCTTTTACCAGATGATCAGAGATCACGCTTATGCCAGCTATTCCTCCAAGAGTTCTGGCAACAAACTCTTTCCTGCTTATTTGCTTTTTCCCCATGAGCTGTAAGGATTATCAACGTCCAACCTTTTCTTTTTATTAGCTACTGTAAGTCCTATCTCATACATAGTTTTTGTAATGAGCTCCATTTTTTTAAAATCAATTTTTTCAATCACATCTCCCGGAGTATGATAGTCGGCATGCAGTCCGGTCGTAAAAAACAGGACCGGGATATCATTTTTTACAAAATTAAAATGATCGCTTCTTTGAAAAAGCTGTAACGGATGATCTTTTCCGCTAAGGCTGTAATCAAAGTTCAGGATGCTTTTTCTATCTGCATCATCAGCAATACTTCTTAGTTCTTTGCTTTGATTGTCGGTGATAACAAACACTGTTTCAGGACCCGACATGGGTGTCTCTCCTGTAGAATCGGCAATACTTTTCACACGCCCTATCATGTCCATATTAAGATCGGCAACTGTATTATTAAGCGGGAACAGCGGATTCTCAACATAAGATTTTGATCCGTAGAGTCCAATTTCCTCACCCGAAACCCAAAGAAAAAGGATTGATCTCAATGGTTTCTGATCAAGACTCCTGAACGCTTTTGCCATTGATAACAGAGCTGCACATCCTGACGCATCATCGTCTGCCCCGGTATTTACCACTCCACCCTGTTCCCCGATGTGATCATAATGGCCGGAAAAAATAACAATTTCATTTTTGAGTACAGGATCACGACCTTCAATGAAACCGGCAACATTGTTTAACACTTTCTCTTTTATCATTGATACTTCCGTTATACTGATCTTCTTTCCGGTTAAAGAAAAAGAATGTGGTTTAACATCTGAATCAATTGACTTTTGAAGTTCTTCAAGAGAATGACCTGTTCCTTTAAGCAATTCATCGGCTACGACTCTGTGTATAAAGATAATTTTTGGCATCCCGGGGAAATCCATAACACGGGGTTTTTCTCCATGTAAGCTCTTACTTGAGTTTAATTCTTGTGAAATATCAGGATATTGCTCATTCAATGAACTAAATCCTGACTTGGGATCCATAACAAACAATATTGCTTTTGCCCTTGAGAACAAGAGAGTCGATAATTTGACCTGGATGCTTAAGAAAGAGGCCCACGGAGTCTCTTCAAAAATAAATTTTTTCCCATCTTCAGAAGTAGGAGCCCTGTTCATTACAAGGAGTATTTTCCCTTCAGTAGTGATACCCTCAAAATCATTATAGTTGTATTTGTCAGTTTTAATACCGTATCCGGCAAATACTACATCACCGTCGATTATGAAATCGGATGGGCCTGTAGGAAACAGCTGGTAAAGAGGCTGAGTCAATTTTACAGTATCTTTTTCACCTGTAATTACCTTTACCATGGTTTTTTCAGGATCTATAAGCTTTTCATCGATTGAATATGGTTGAAAATAGCTATTTCCGTTGGCTGGTAATAAACCGATCAGTTTTATCTCTGTTGCAAGGTATTTTGCTGCTATTTCGAGTCCCTCACCTCCATTCAACCTTCCTTTGAGAAGCGGTGAGGCAAGAAATGAAACATAGCTCTCCAGGTCTGACGAGGTTATAATGTTCGCACCTGCCACCTCTTTCTGTGAGAAAACAGAGGATGGGAAAACTATTGTTAAACAAATAACAATCAGAAAGTTAGTAAGTATTCTCATCTAAAATATAACTTTTGAGATTATCAGAAAAACAATAAAGATAAAAAGATTTTCTAATTTTGCCGACTAAATTGAAACAGATGGGTGTAAGTATTTATTTCTGGATCGGATTTCATGTTTTTGTACTTTTTATGCTTGCATTAGATCTTGGTGTTTTTCATAAGAAAGCGCATAAAGTACCTGTTAAAGAGGCGGTTATATGGACCTTAGTCTGGATTACTCTGGCTACGCTTTTCTGTGGATTTATATTTTTTGAATTTGGAAAAACAAGAGCCCTGGAATTTCTTACCGGATACGTTATTGAGTATTCATTAAGTGTAGATAATATTTTTGTATTTATTCTTATATTTTCATATTTCGCGGTAAAGGATCAGTATCAGCACGAAGTACTCTTCTGGGGTATCCTCGGTGCTCTGATAATGAGAGGAATGTTTATTTTTGCAGGGGTCGCCATGATTAACAGATTTCATTGGATAGTGATTATATTTGGCGGTTTTCTGGTGTTTACCGGTATCAGGATGCTTTTTAATAAAGAGGGTGAGGTGGATCCTGAAAAAAATATAATAGTCAGATTTTTTCGAAAGTTTCTGCCGGTTTCAAGAACTATGCATGGCGAAAAAATGTTTATACGCGAGAATAATAAATTATATGCCACTCCACTCTTCCTTGTTCTGCTTGTCATCGAATCATCTGATCTGATATTCGCTGTTGATAGCATACCAGCTGTACTGGCAATAAGCCATAATACATTCATAGTTTATACATCCAATATATTCGCCATTCTTGGTTTACGATCACTCTATTTCGCAATTGCAGGTGTAATTGGATATTTCCGTTTCCTTAAAGTAGGGTTGTCATTTGTTCTGACATTCGTAGGTGCGAAAATGCTGATGTCGTTCTTTCAGATTGAAATCCCGATTCTTCTATCACTCGGTGTAATAGTATTTATACTTCTATCATCAATTCTGGTATCAGTTGCTATTAAAAAGAGGTAAATCAGTAATTTCATACTCAATGTAATTACCTCGCAAATAAAAATGAAAGTATTATTTTTACAAAACGATAATATTATTTGAGAAGCTTTGCTTAACAATTCTTGTGGAAAGTAAAAAGGTGCTAATGAATCCCCAAAGACAAAAACCTACAACCCCCTGGTTATTGATTTTTCTCTTTTTTATCATATCGATCAGTGTGGTGGTTATTGGATTTTGGTTCTACAATTACCAGCGTCAACATCTTTTCGATAATAAACTGGAGGAGTTATCAAGTATTTCTGATCTGAAAATCCGGCAGATGACACAATGGCGTCAGGAGAAATTAAATGATGCATCTTTTCTTAGCCAAAGCACGTTGCTGATCAGACAGTTTAAAGCTTTTTCTAATAAACCTGAAAATAAGGCAATACGTTCAGACCTGATCCAGACACTGAAATCACTGACCTCTAATTATGACTATAAGAATATTCTGTTTCTTGATCCTGATGGAACAGTAAGGCTTACATTTCCAAACAGTGATACACTTGTTGGCGACAATCTTAAACCTTTGCTGCCTGAAATCATCAGCAATCGCATTGTGGTTTTAAGTGACCTGCATAAGGCAAATCTGGTTGGTTTTGTGCATCTCGATCTGATAATTCCACTAATTGATCGTACTGATAAAGATAGTTCGGTTTTCGGGCTTCTTGCTATTCAGATTAACCCTGATGAAGTACTTTATCCGCTTATTCAATCATGGCCTTCACTGAGTAAAACTGCTGAAGCTCTCATAATCAGACAGGAAGGGGATCAAATTGTATATCTGAACGAACTTCGACATTCAAAAAACAGCGCACTTATTTTAAAAAAATCTGTTTTGCAAGAGGACCTACCTGCAGTAATGGTTTTAAATGGTATAAACAGTACAATAAATGGAATCGATTACCGGGGAGTTCCTGTCATTGCTTCGATGAAAAAAATTCCAGGATCACCATGGTTTATGATTGCAAAAATTGACCAGGAAGAAGTATTGTCTTCCCTTGATAGCCAGATGACCATGATTATTGTTATTATAATCCTGTTTATCATGGCAACAGGCTCAATACTGGGAATTTTCTGGTGGAAACAGCGTGTCCGTTTTTACAGGGAAAGATTTGAAATAGAACAGAACCGGCTTGCACTCGTCAAACATTTTGATCATATCCTTAAGTTTGCAAATGATATAATTCTTCTGATTGATAAGAACCTGAATATTGTTGAAGCTAACGACCATGCACTTAAAGAATTTCAGTATTTGCACGGAGAAATTATAGGTGTGAATATCAATAAGATACTCTCACCGAAATTTAAGTCCGATCTTGATCAACAGATCATTAAACTTAATGAAAACGGAAATGCAACATTTGAATCAAGTAACAGACGAAAAGACGGGACCGATTTTCCGATTGAAATAAGTGCAAGGCTTATTGAAATAGAAGGGGAAAAATATTATCAATGTATCGGGCGCGATATTACTGAAAGAAAAATAGCTGAGGATATATTGAAAGACAGTGAAGAACGGTTCAGGAAAATATTTGTGGAGAGTCCTTTTAGTATTTTACTAACGGGAAAAGATCTTGTTATTCAAAGGGCTAATAATTCTTTCTGTAAAATGATCGGATACCAGGAAGAAGAACTTAAAAACTTCACATTCAAGAATTTCACGCATCCTGATTATATCTCAAAAGACGAAGTCTCGATGATGAGGCTACTGGCAGGTGAAATGTCTGTCTATCAAACCGAAAAACGCTATGTCAGGAAAGACAACAATATTATCTGGGGCTCTGCGAGAGTAAGTATAATACGGAATAGTAAAGGCGAAGTCCAGCATTTTCTTGAAATGGTCGAAGATATAACTTTGAGAAAAAAGGCTGAAGCAGAATTGGAAAAATCTTTTTCGATTCTTAAAGCAACCCTCGAATCAACAGCAGACGGAATTCTGGTTGTTGATTCTAATGGACGTATAGTTCAGTATAATCAGAAGTTTTGTGAAATGTGGAATATTCCAATGGAAGTAATGGATTTAGGTGAAGACCAGGCTGCATTGAGTTATGTTTTGGACCAGCTTACATACCCTGACGCATTTCTTGAACATGTAAGAAAACTTTATGCTGAACAGGAGACAAGAACCTTTGATATAATAGAGTTTAAAGATGGCCGGTTTTTTGAGAGATTTTCCCAGGCTCAGAAAATCCAAGGAGTTGCTGTTGGACGCGTATGGAGTTTCAGGGATATTACTGAAAGGGAAAAAGCAGAAGTGGAGATCATTGCTGCAAAGGAAAAAGCTGAAGAGAGCGACAGGTTAAAAACTGCTTTTTTGCACAATATTTCCCATGAGATACGTACACCAATGAATGCTATAATCGGTTTCACAACTCTGCTTAATGACATTTTAATTACTGAACAGGAACGCCGGCAGTATATCGGAATTATTTCACAAAGCGGCACTCAGTTACTCTCAATTATTAATGATATAGTTGACATTTCAAATATTGAAGCCGGGCAAACCATTGTGAATCTGAAAGTAATGAATTTAAATTCAGTGTTGCGAAGTCTGAATGATCAGCTCAGTATTAAGAAAAAACCCGCCGAAGTTTCAATAAATCTGAACATTAATCTTGATGATGATTCTGTAAATGTAATAACTGACAACACCAAATTGGTTCAGGTACTTTCAAATCTTTTAAATAACGCAATCAAATTCACAAGGATTGGAAGGATCGATTTTGGATACGTTATTAAAGGCGATTTTCTTGAGTTCTTTGTTAAAGATACCGGGATAGGTATTCCCAAAGAACATCAAGGTAAAATATTCGAAAGATTTTATCAGGTTGACAGTACTATATCGAGGCAATATGGAGGAACAGGATTGGGACTTTCTATATGCAAAGCTTATGTAGAACTGCTTGGCGGACAAATCTGGATTGATTCGATCCCGGGTGAGGGAACCACTTTCTTCTTTACCATTAAATATAAAATGGCAAAAACACCTGGCGGCAATTAATCTGCTTATCAGAAATATTTTTAGCTGAATGTTTGTGGCAGATGTCAAAGGTGCTTATTTTACCAATTAGTAAAAGGATTACCGGTCAATAATATTTTTTTTTAGGTTTTTGAACATTGTTATATTTTCATATGTTTAATTAGTCTAAATAAATATAACATAATTTTTGTTTACCATGAAAAAAATTTTATTATTTGCACTCCTTGTCTTCTCCGTTGCTCAGTTATGGGCACAGGATGAACTTGTTGAAATTACAGCAAAACAGTCAAAAGAAGACAGAAACTTCAGAATTCCCTTAATTGGGGAAGAGGCTCCTTCATTTACTGCTCAATCAACAAATGGGATTATTAATTTTCCAGGCGATTATGGCAAAAAATGGAAAATACTATTTAGTCATCCGCAGGATTTTACTCCTGTATGTTCATCAGAAATACTTGAACTTGCAAACCTACAGGGCGAATTTGATAAGCTTGGGGTTAAACTTGTAGTTGTATCTACGGATCCTGTTGAGACTCATACCGAATGGAAGAAAGCTCTTGAAGGCCTTGATTATAAAGGCAGACCTAATGCTAAGATTAAATTTCCACTTGTTGATGATGATAAGCTTGTCGTTGCTAAGAAATACGGAATGATTCATTCGTCAACAAATACGACAAGAGATGTCAGGGGTGTTTTTATTATTGATCCGAATGATAAAATAAGTGCCATCTTTTTCTATCCTATGAGAGTCGGACGTAATACTGATGAACTGCTGAGAATTGTTACTGCTCTTCAGGTCACTGCTAAAGGGGGAGTTGCTACTCCTGTGGATTGGCGTGCCGGTAATGATTTACTTGTTCCGGTTCCTCCAAAAGTTGACCCAAGTACAAAGGTTGTTCCTGATGGATATTACCAGCTTGCATGGTTTATGTGGTACAAAAAGTCTGATGTCAAATAATCTGGTTAATATTTAGATAAAAGAAGCCCGTACATATCGGGCTTTTTTTTGGTCACCCTGCCGTATAAGGATCTGAATTACACAAAATTGATAGCCTGCATCAGAAATAATTTGGTACACAGGGCAGCGCATTAATAAATTATATTAATTATTTATTCGGCATAATTTTTGTAAACAGGTTAATAATCAATATCCTGATCATGAAAAAACGAAGTTTTAATGTAATTTTCAGAATAGCATTCCTTACCGGATTACTTTTTATTACAGGCTGCGACAAACTTAGGACTCAGGAAACCGGATTCCTTGAGGGTGTGATTTCAATAGGCCCGATTTGTCCTGTTGAGCGTGTTCCGCCTGATCCGGGTTGCCTGCCAACTGCTGAAACATATAAATCATATCCTGTCAGTATAATGACATCTGACGGCAGGAAAAAAATTGCACAAATCAATCCGGCACTTGATGGGTCATTCACTATGGAACTGGTTTCAGGGAATTACCTGATAATACTTGAAAATGGGCAGAATAGGATTGGTAGCAGTAATCTGCCTGTGGAAATCTCCATAACCCCTCAGAACAAAACATTACTCAATATAGATATTGATACCGGGATACGATAAATTCAATTTTGTTATAAGGTTCATTGTTTTACTCCCAACAAGTTGTAAATTTGATTTTTTGAAGTCAATTTACCATCTGTAATGTAAATAGATACTGTATTTTATCCTTTATCCCTTATAACAGAGTATTTATGTTCAATATTTGCAGAAAATAATCCCTCTACCAAATATATTTCCCTTACAATTTTTTCATGAAAAAGGAGACAATTAAAACAAGTATTATTCTGATTATACTATATCTTCTTAGCATTAAATCATTTGCCCAACACTTAGAGCCAGATACTGTGGCAGCATTTTTTTGCAATGATCAGATTAAGGTTGACGGGAAACTTGATGAACAATGTTGGGCAAATGCTTTAAAAATTGAAAATTTTATCCAGCGCGAACTGCATGAAGGTGAGCCGGCAACTGAAAAAACGAGTATAGCTGTACTATATAATATTAATGAAATTTATTTTGGAATCTGGTGTTATGACAGCGAACCGGATAAAATTTCAGCACAGCAAATGGCCCGCGATTTCACCGGGGACAGTGACGATAATATCAAAATTATGATAAGTCCGTTTAATGATAATCGAAGCGGGTATCTGTTTGTAACAAATCCGAATGGCGCATTGGCTGATGTATGGGTAAGTAATGGAGGAGGCAATGATAAAGAAGGGAATGATTTTAATATAGATTGGAACGGGGTTTGGGATGTAGCTGTACAACGCAACGAGCAGGGGTGGTTTGTAGAAATGGTTATTCCTTTCTCCACGCTGAAATTCAGGAATGATTCGATTCAGACCTGGGGTATTAATTTCGAAAGAAATATCCGGAGAAAAAAGGAGCAGGTATTGTGGCAGGGATGGTCAAGATTATATAAAGTCGAAAAAATATCTCAGGGAGGGACACTTACCGGTATAAAAAATATTAAACAGAAAAGTAAGATAGAGGTAAAACCTTATGCAATCGGGGGAATTGAATTTTCAGAGGGGAAGAGTATCAATACAGGCAAAATTGGCGGAGAAATAAATTTTGATATCACACCAATGTTAAAATTAAACATAACAGGAAATACTGATTTTGCGCAAGTTGAATCGGACCGCAAGCAAATTAACCTTACCCGTTTTTCACTATACTATCCTGAGAAAAGACAATTCTTTTTGGAAGGGAATAACTATTATAACCAGAATATTGGCAAGGAACAACTTTTCTATAGCAGACGGATCGGAATAGAAAAGGACACAGAGATACCAATTATTGGAGGATTACGACTTTTTGGGAAGCTCAGTAAAACAAATATTGGTATAATGTCGCTGCAAACAAATGCCAGAGATTCCTTGCTTACAACAAATTATTCTGTGTTCAGAATTAAGCAGGATATATTTAAACAATCAAGCATTGGAATTATGGCAACATCCAGGTTTGACAAGAATAAGTATAACCGGGTTTACGGGACCGATTTTACATATTCCACTTCCGAATTATTCGGAGATAAAAATCTGATTGTCGGAGGTTCAGTTGCGTTCTCCGAAACAAATTCAAATGATAATTTTAAAAATAAAAACTCAGATAACCTGGCTTATAACGTTTATCTGAGTTACCCGAATGATATTGTTGAATATGATTTTGGTTTTACTACCATTGATTCAGGGTTTAATCCTGAAATGGGATTTACAAACCGGAAAAACTACCAGTTGATATATACAGAGTTGCAATTAAATCCGCGATTTAAAAATATGCTATTCTTTAGAAATCTGATTTTCAAGCCAATAGATATTAATTACTATATTAATGAAAAAACCAGGGCAACAGAATCGATTCAGTATGAGTGGCGTCCATTTGGATTTGAATCCAAAAGCGGAGAGTCTATGGAGTTTAATGTTCAGCACATATTTGATAAACCTTCCGAAGATTTTGAGCTTATTGATAGTATTTTTATCACAGCAGGAAGCTATTGGGATAATCGCTTTGAATTACAATTCAGTACCTTCAAAGGAAGAATGTTATCAACGGAGATTGCAGCTAATATCGGGGAGTTTTACACCGGAAACAGAAAGGAATTTGAATTTTCAATGAATTTGAGCCTTAATAAGCATTTCAATATGAGTTTCGATTGGCAGAGAAACTATATTGACCTTCCCCAAAAATCATTTACGACAGATGAAATTGGTGGCCGAATGGATTATGCATTTAGCCCCAAGCTCCAGACTGGCCTCTTTGCTCAATGGAATAATGAAGCAGATGAAATTTTGATCAACTACAGAATAAACTGGATTCCTAAAATAGGCAGTTTCTTCTATTTTGTTATAAATCAAAATATCAATGCAGAGAATAATTCTTTTAAAATTGAGAGAACAACAATTTTAGGGAAACTGATATGGCGATTTGCAATATAGATTACTGCGCTGATTTCACTTACCAATCGTATTTACCTGGTGAGTTTGTGAAATTGTATGATATAGACGATTTCAAGTTAATTAATAGAGCTTTAAAAAAACAATCTGATTCCGCTCTGATAAACTCTATAAAACTATACTGAAATGAACAACAAGATTATCGGATCAATGGAGGCTTCGCCTATTTTAAATATCGCTGCATTAGTTATCATTTTTGCAGGATTGATTTATGCTAAATCGATCATCACTCCATTTTTACTCGCACTTTTCATTAGTATTATTTGTGCGCAACCCGTTACCTGGTTGGAAAAAAAGGGAATCCCCAGATGGTTTGCACTTATCATCGTAATATTTGGATTGATTGTACTTTTTTCCGGATTTACTTACCTGGTCGGAGGAGCATTATCATCCTTTTCAGGCAATCTTTCACAATATGAATCTACCCTTACAACGATCAGCAACTCATTTATTGAGTTTTTAAATGAGAAAGGTTTAAAGATCCCAAAAGATCAGGTTACTACTCTTTTCCAACCGGTAAAGATTCTTGAATATACCGCAAGCGCTTTGAATACATTGTTCAATATGGTGGGGACTACCTTCCTGATCTTCCTTATCATTATATTTATTCTTATGGAATTCGGGAGTTTTTCTGTTAAAGCAAAAGCAATTCAGATTGAATCTGATAAATCCATTTCTTATTTTTCTACCATTTTACATAATATCCGTCACTATCTTGGGATAAAAACCTTATTATGTTTATCAGTAGGAATTCTTATCTATTTAGCATTATTGATCATAGGAGTTGATTATCCTCTCCTATGGGCTTTGATTGCAGGTCTGATGAATTATATTCCGAATATTGGATCCTTCATCGCCACGATTCCGACAGTTCTCTTTGCCCTGGTACAACTCGGACTAGGTGGTGCACTCTGGACTCTGGTCACGTCTATGCTTATCCACAATATTTTTGGAAACCTTATTGAACCCAAAATCATGGGAAAAGGTTTAGGCCTGTCAACGCTGGTTGTATTCATGTCTCTTCTGTTTTGGGGATTTACACTGGGAATGGTGGGTATGTTCCTGTCAGCTCCCTTCACTATGACCATTAAAATCATCCTGGAACAGAATGAGAAAACACGATGGCTTGCAATAATTTTGGGAACACCGGCTGACGCTAAAATCTATCTTCAACAAAAGGAATTGACTGAAAAACAGCAACATAAGAAATCACATTTGAAATAGAATTGAGGATGGAAATAGGTGTTTTAATATGCTCTTCTTATGTTGAATTATAATAGGAGTCACCCCAGTGCTAATCCCATTCACAAGGTCCCCGACAAGGGGATTTGGTTGAGTGGTACAAATAAATTTGACTTGTATAGTAGGTATTTCATAACTTGCATTAAATTCATATTTGTAAGAGAAGAATATTTTCCTAATCTAACAGTAATTCAGCTAATTATAATTTTATCACAATTAGGTTAAACCAATTCTCAAACTACAATGAAAAAGCTAATTTTATTTTTAGTAATAGCGATTGCTATTTTGGACTATGGTTGCCGTAATGATGACGATTATGTTATGGACGGTCAATTATATGGTTCTGGATATAAATGGTCTCAGAAGATGAAAGGGAAAGTACAGGAATATACCCTAAGCACTTTTTGGGCAAAAGAGGAAAACGGGAAGGTTGTTATAGGAAATGGTAATCCATTGGAAGATAAAAAATCGCAGCAAATAACCGGGCCCGGCAGAAGTAGAGATCAATTTAATTCATCTGGGACTATTATAAAAAGGGAATTTTTTAATGCGAGTGGTGAGATTAAATCTTATATTATAATCGAAGCTGAGGGTAAAATAATAAATAAAGAAATGTATTATAGAGGTGATACTTTATGGGCTTACTCCAAAAATACTTATACTGGTAACAACCTTACTGAAGTTAAATACTTTGATAGTAAGACCGACACCCTATATGGGCGTTTTGTAATTAATTATGATCAGGAAGGGAATCGTACAAAAGTCCAGGTTTTTAACTATAAGAACGAGCCGTGGCTATCTAATGAATTTAGTTATACTTATAGGTCTGATGGATTCACTTACCATATTAAGGATTATTCTGTAACCGGAGAAATGACTTTGCATGATCAATATGTATTTAACAAACAAGGAGATAGAATCGGTGAACATTGGGATCGTAAAATCGTAAATGGAGTAATAGGGGAAAAACGGGACCTTATCATTAAGTCTGAAAACGACAAAAAGGGAAATTGGGTAAGGAGAGTTTTCTATATAGAAAATCAACCCTACACACTTTGGGAACGGGAGATAAAATACTACGACTAAAAACAACCAGGTAAATAGGTGTTCGGGTGTGGAAAAGCATCTGCGGTTACCGATTCCACAAAACCAACCCCCGGGCCCTTATTACGCCATTCAACATAAGCGTTTAGCTGTTCTCTGAATCCCACACCCTGAACCCTTCCCTTGACCTGGATCTTATAAAGCAGTTTTTCCTCCATCGCTAAAAACAATCTTATTAGGGATTTAAGATTTTTGTCAATATAATTTCATTTAACCGGACCTTAAATTTAGTTTAATTGACATTGCTTTAAAATGGAAATCTTAACAATTTGAAAAAAATAAACAAAAACATACTCGGTTAACCCGTCCAAAAAAGTCCTGAGTACGCTGTTGAACATGATATTAATCATATATGTTTAAGATTATCCCTGAATGAAATTAATTTCGTTAATGATTATAAATAATTATAGTCTTTAACTCATTTTCAAAGTTATGCTGAAAAAAATATTATTTGTATTGGGTGTAGGATTTATAGTCGTCCAGCTTATTCGTCCGGATAGAAACCTGTCAAATGATCTGACTTATGGCATCTCCACTAAATATTCTGTACCTGGTGAAGTGTCTGATATTCTAAAAGGATCGTGTTACGATTGCCATTCAAACAAAACGGAATATCCATGGTATTCCTATATTCAGCCGGTTACATGGTGGATTAACGATCACATAACAAATGGTAAAAGACATATAAATTATTCAAACTTTACTAAACTACCGATAGCAAACCAAAGTCGTAAATTAGAACAAACCATTGAGCAGATTGATAAAAACGAGATGCCACTGGCATCNTATACTTATCTGGGCCTGCATAAAGAGGCAAATCTAACCGATGATCAAAGAAAAANAATTATTGAATGGGCCAGGGCACAANTNGATANGTTAAAAGCNACCTATCCTGCCGATAGCCTTGTTATGAAGCGAAGGCAGAGAGTGCAGCCGGGGATAGACAAATAAAAAAGATAATAAATGAAAACTGCTTCAATGATAGGTTCTGTGATTGTGACCATAGCGCTGGTATTCTATTCCATCGGATTTGCAAAAGAACAAAGAAGACAACTTGTGTCTTCCCGTGTATTATTATTTTATACGATTGGTATTACACTCGATATTACTGCAACCATCCTTATGATAATTGGTTCAAGCAGAGGTATGTTAACAGTTCATGGATTCATCGGTTATTCTTCACTTCTGGGCATGCTTACCGATACTTTTTTACTTTGGAGGCATAATTTGAAAAAGGGTACGGAAAAGGGTGTAAGCAACCGCCTTAATCTCTACTCCCGGATTGCATATATATGGTGGATCATTGCTTATATTACTGGTGGACTATTGGTAGCGATTAGTAAAATGAACAACTAGAAATTTACAGTTGCAAAGCCTCAAAAATAAAAACCGGTAACTTGCGTTCCCAGTTTTGTGTTGTGGGGGTTGAGGGATTCGAACCCCCGACCCTCTGCTTGTAAGGCATAAAACGCCATATTTCTATATATTTTGATTCAATTCTATAAGTGTTTATAAATACATGAATATCAGGAAGCAAAGTTAATAAAATACTTTGATTATATTTTATTTATTTGTACTTATATTATATCTTTGTGTGCAAATAGCGTAAACATGGCAGAATTTGCACACACTTTTAATCCTTTGACCTGGG
>JGI24132J36420_10000040_pt1 | contig 54068 bp, 46 predicted proteins | sample BarGraNGADG00212_3_FD_36420 | JGI IMG/M metagenome (IMG submission 36420) | reverse complement strand
GAAAATGTAAAGATCCCCGTAGATATAAACTACTTTGAACTCGCATCAATATCCACTGAAGGACGGCAAAAACTTAGTAAGATTAAACCGTTAAATATAGGGCAGGCAAAGAGAATAAGCGGTGTGTCGCCATGTGACATTAATATCTTGTTGATGTATCTTGGGAGATAAATGTTCCACGTGGAACATTTATTATTTAAAAAATAGATTTATGAAAGTTTGCGGGAAGATAGTGGATATCTATAGTAGGAATATCTATTCTGGGATTATTCATTTTAATAATGGTATAATCGAAAGAATAGATAGAAATGAATATTCTCAGGGTCCTTTTATAATGCCGGGATTAATAGATTCTCATATACATATTGAAAGTTCAATGATTACTCCGGGATCATTTGCAAAAGCTGCTGTTTCACGTGGAACAACTGCTGTCGTTTCTGATCCGCATGAGATTGCAAATGTGCTTGGAATGGAGGGTGTAAGATTCATGATCGAAGATTCAAAAAAGGTTCCGTTGAAATTCTTTTTTGGAGCACCATCCTGCGTTCCCGCTACCTCATTTGAAAGAAATGGAGCCACACTGGATCATAACGATATAAAAAAATTACTTCAGTTACCAGAGATAAAATTCCTGTCTGAAATGATGAATTTTCCAGGCGTTATTTATAAGGATCCGGAGGTAATTAAAAAACTTGATGTTGCAAAAAAATTAGGAAAACCGGTTGACGGACATGCTCCCGGATTGACAGGTGAATCCCTTGGAAAATATATTTCTGCAGGAATATCAACGGATCATGAATGCAGTACTATTGAGGAAGCGAGAGAAAAAATATCGCTTGGAATGAAGGTTTTAATAAGAGAAGGCAGTGCAGCAAGGAACCTAAACGCGCTTAAAGATCTTTACCGGACAAATCCGGAAATGGTCATGTTGTGCAGCGACGATCTGCATCCCGAGATGTTGGCAAAACGGCATATTAATAAACTGATCGTACAACTTGTTTCTGCGGGTTATGATCTTTTTGACGTGATAAGAAGTTGCACGGTTAATCCGGCAAATCATTATAATCTAAACATTGGTTTATTGCAGGCAGGCCAGCCTGCTGACTTTATTCTGGTGGACGATTATAAAAAGATGAATGTTAAAGAAACCTGGATAAACGGTATCAAAGTATATGACAGAGGTTCAGTTTTATTTGCATATAATGAAGCAAATTCTATAAATAAATTTAATTGTTCTGATGTCTCAGAAGAGGACATCTCAGTTCCATTAAAAGGGGACTACCTGAGAGTTATTCAGGCAGTTGACAAAGAACTTCTGACAAGGGAATTAATTGTACCTGCAGGTAATGAAAAATTTGTGCACGCAAACCCCGGGATCGATTTACTTAAGATAGTCGTTAAAGACCGTTATTACGATTCACCGCCTTCGGTTGGTTTTATAAAGGGATTCGGGCTTAAGCGTGGCGCTTTTGCAAGCTCCGTTGCACATGATAGCCATAATATCATTTGTATCGGGGCTAAGGATAAAGACATAGTAAAAGCAATAAATGAATTAGTTAAACTGAAAGGCGGCCTGGCAGTCTCCTCTGATAGAAAAGTAACATCGCTTCAACTTAAGATTGCTGGTATTATGTCAGACCGCTCCTGCGAAGAAGTTGCCTTTGATTACAAAGCTTTATCCCGTCGGGTGAACTCTTTTGGTTGTAAGTTATCAGCTCCGTTTATGACTCTCTCATTTATGGCTTTGCTTGTAATTCCTGAATTGAAAATCAGCGATAACGGATTATTCGACGGGAAGAATTTTTGCAATGTTCCTTTATTTGTACATTGATTATACAATGTTCAAGGTAAATAATTTTGATCAATTATGTTGGATCACGAAACTACATGAAAGCAAGTACGACGTGCCTTAAAATTAGAAAATTGAGGTCTTATTCGTATCTTAGCTTCTGAAACTAAAATTATGATTTCTAATTCAAATTATAAGTCTGAAATATCCCTGCTTCCTGATAAACCAGGGATCTACCAGTTTCTTGACATAGACGGGAATCTCCTATATGTGGGCAAAGCAAAAAATCTGAAAAAGAGAGTTGCTTCCTACTTTTCTAAAAACCAATCGGGGAAAACAATGGTCATGCTTAAGAAAGCGGCAGACCTGAGACATATTGTTGTAGACAACGAATCCGATGCTCTCTTTCTTGAAAATAATCTTATAAAAAAACACCAGCCAAGATATAATATCCTTCTTAAAGATGACAAAACATTTCCCTGGATCTGTATTAAAAAGGAACCCTTTCCCAGAGTATTTTCAACCAGAAATAATATAAGGGATGGATCTCTTTATTTTGGTCCATATACTTCAGGTCTGATGGTTAAGACACTTATTGATCTGATAAGGCATTTGTATAAGCTGAGAACTTGTTCGTTGAATCTTACAGAATCTAATATTAAAGATGTGAAATTTAAAGTATGTCTCGAATATCACTTAGGCAACTGCAAAGCCCCTTGTGTTGGAAAGCAGACTTTAACGGATTACAATGAAGGCATAATGGAAATAAAGGAGATACTGAAAGGCCACTTATCATCTGTAATCGACCATTTAAAAAAACTAATGTCGGGCTACGCAAAGGAGATGAAATTCGAACAGGCACAAAAGATCAAAGAAAAAATAGAGATCCTTTCGAAATTCAGAAGCAAATCAACAATAGTAAGCTCAACAATAAAAAATGTTGATGTATTTGCAATTGCTCAGGACGGCGAAAATGCCTATATAAACTACCTGAAGGTAGTTAGTGGATCTGTCATACAGGCGTTTACAGTAGAGTTGAAATGCCGGGTTGATGAAGAAAAAGAATCCCTTCTGAGCTTTGCGGTAAATGAAATACGCCAAAGATTTTCAAGTGATTCCCCTGAAATAATAGTGCCCTTTAAACCTGATATACAATTATTTAAATTGAAGTATATAATCCCGAAACAGGGAGATAAGTTAAAGCTTCTTGAACTGGCAGAGCGAAACGCAATATATTATAAACTTGAACAGAAGAAAAAAAGGCTTGATCATTTGCCTGAAAACAGAACGGGTAAGAATCTTGAAAAACTGAAAAAAGATCTTCACATGCCGGTTACTCCGGTTCATATTGAGTGTTTTGATAACTCAAATATTATGGGCACTAATCCGGTTGCAGCATGCGTAGTATTCAGAAATGCAAAACCAAGCAAAAAGGATTACCGTCATTTCAATATCAAAACGGTAGAGGGACCGGATGATTTTTCTTCGATGGAAGAGGTTATTTACAGAAGGTATAAGCGGATGACCGAAGAGGGGACAACCCTTCCGCAGCTTGTAATTATCGATGGGGGAAAAGGGCAGCTCTCTTCTGCATTGAAAAGTATCGATAAACTTGCGATCAGGGATAAAATCACCATAATAGGAATTGCAAAAAAACTTGAGGAAATTTATTTCCCGGGAGACTCTGTTCCTATATATCTTGATAAAAACTCAGTGAGCCTGAAAATAATTCAGCAATTAAGAAATGAAGCGCACCGGTTTGGAATAAATTTCCATAGAAATAAACGTTCCTCTGATATGACCAAATCAGAATTGGATACGATAAAAGGAATCGGACCAAAAAGCAAAGAGATTTTATTGAAACATTTTGGATCAGTGGAAAAAATCAAACAAGCTTCTCCCAAAGAGCTTGAAGAAATCCTTGGCAGATCAAAAGCATCTGTTTTGATCAATAATTTCAAAAAATAGCCCTGGTTTCCACGTGGAACGATTGTAGACATATACTACATAACAAACTTGATATCAATAAAATAAACCACAATATCTAAGGTTTTAACTCGGCGAGAATCAAATATTTTCATTGATCTGCATGCAGGGTAATAAATTACAGCGCCTGGAAGACCTGATTTTGTCCGTTTTATCCTTCATGCATATTTTATGTTATTTTTTTCTGCTTAATAAATTCGTTAATTAAATATCTTAGTAAAAATTATTCTATCCTTATAAATTAATTGCAGCCAATGAAAAAAAATACGATTTCAATAATTAAGATATTAGTTTCAATACTTATATCAATAATAACAAACGTCAGCCTTACATCTCAACCTGACACCAACAAACAAAAACAAACTGCCCCATCTGCTCTGAAATCTGAAAATGGAAATTCTTCTAAGGTGAGTGTAGTCGCTCAGGATTTAACTGATTTTGTAAATCCATTCATCGGGACATCGAATGAGGGATATACTAATCCGGGAGCAGTAATGCCCTGGGGCACCTCATTATCTCCCTTGAATACTTATGACACTCTGAGAAACAGATGGTCAATGCCTAGTCCGTATATTTATGGCAGAAAGAACATTTCAGGCTTTTCACACCTGAATCTTAGCGGTACCGGTTGCCCTGAGCTGGGAACCTTTTCATTAATGCCGACAACCGGGAACCTGCAATTAAAAGCAGAGAGATACTGGTCGGAATATTCAGACGAAATTGCATCTCCCGGCTATTATGCCGTGAAGTTGAACAAGTATAATATCAGAGTAGAACTTGCTACAACAAAACGCACCGGAATCAGCCGATACACTTTTCCAAAAGGTAAATCAAATATATTGGTCAATCTTGGAATTTCTCTTACCGAACGAAAAGGGGGAGTCATAAGACGGGTTTCAGATATTGAAGTAGAAGGATTCAAATCGGTAGGCGGGAATTGTGGAGGATCGACAGCCCAGACCGTATATTTCGTTGCAAAACTCAGCAAAAAACCTTTATCATGCGGTATCTGGAATGAAGGAAAGATTTTCCCGGGATTTCAGCGTGAAATGGCCGGAAACGACATTGGCGCATATTTCACTTTTGACACAGAGGAAAATGAGGAAATAATTGTAAAAGTAGGTATTTCATATGTAAGCACTGATAATGCCAGGGCTAACATGGAAGCAGAGCAGCCTGCATTTGATTTTGATAGTACCAGGAAAGCTTCCCTTGACGCATGGGGAAATGAGCTTTCTAAAATACGGGTTGAAGGAGGGACCAATAATGATAAGATAATGTTCTACACCGCTTTATATCATATGTTGCTGCACCCGAATGTTTTCAATGATGTAAACGGAGAATACCCTGCACTACAGAGTAATGAAAAATTAACTACGGAGAGTGATAAAATATTAAAAACCAATAAATTTAATTTTTACACAACATTCTCATTATGGGATACTTACCGGAGCGTTCATCCTTTCCTTTCGCTTGTTTACCCTGATAAACAGCTTGATATGGTTAAGACGATGCTTGCCATGTACGAGAAAAGCGGATGGCTGCCAAAATTGGTTTTTGGAGGTATGGAGACTTATATAATGGTTGGCGATCCTGCAATTCCTGTAATTGCAGATTCATATCTGCGTGGGATCAGGGGTTTCGATATTGACCTTGCTTATGAAGCAATGAAGCACAACGCAACAGTTGCTGAAACAAATAATCCGATTCGGCCCGGCTTTGACAATCTGCTCAGATATGGTTATATTCCTGAAGGTGAAAAAAATAAAAGGGGAGTATGGGGATCTGTTTCCACCGCACAGGAATACTGTATTGCCGACTGGAACCTCGCGCAAATTGCCAGAGCACTCGGCAGGGAAGATGATTATAAGTTATTCTTTGACCGGTCAATGCTCTATAAAAACTATTTCGATCCGAAAACAAATTTTCTCAGACCCAGATTATCTGATGGCTCCTGGTATGAACCATTTAATCCGTCAGCAGACGGGAAATCGTTGCATTCACAGGCAGGTTTTGTCGAAGGAAACTCATGGCATTATACTTTTTTTGTTCCGCATGATATTCCGGGACTCATAAAACTGATGGGGGGCGCAAAAAAATTCACAGAAAAACTGGTTGTATGTTTTGACAGTAGTTATTTTAATATGTCCAATGAGCCAGATATGGCTTATCCCTACCTCTTCAATTATGTGAAAGGAGAAGAGTGGCGCACCCAAAAATATGTCAGGGAAATGATCTACAAAAATTTTCACAATTCACCGGACGGCTTGCCTGGGAATGATGATTGCGGAACGACATCTGCCTGTCTTCTTTTTGCAATGATGGGATTTTATCCTGCCTGTCCGGGTGATATGGATTTCCAGATCGCCAGTCCTTTATTTGATAAAATTACCATCGCTCTTGACCCGCTATTTTATCCCGGGAAAGAATTTATAATTGAAGCTCAGAATGCAGGGAAAGAGAATTGTTATATAAAATCGATGGAATTAAATGGGAAACCTTACAAAAAATACACTCTGAATCACCAGGATATCATAAACGGAGGAAAATTATCTTTCTCGTTGAAACGGGAAAAGAATTAGAGAACAATACTGCTTTAAATGTTTCCGGCCTAATCTTTTGCTGACCTCCTCTGTAATATCAGGCGCCCCCGAAGTATAAAAACCTTTCATCCCTACAGATTCTGCAGAAACCACATTTGCTTCAAGATCATCAATAAAAAGGCACTCCTCAGGAACCAATGAGTATTTCTCAAGAAGGATTTTATATATTCCGGCGTTGGGTTTTGAAACTTTAACATCGGCAGAAATAATACCACCATCAAAATATTTAAAAAAACTGTTCCTGTCTCTGATCTCACCAAAAATATCCTGTGGAAAGTTGGAAAGGAAATATAGCTTAAAACCCAGTTTCTTTAATTCAGGAAGAAGTTTAACGTTCCGGACAAGGGGAAACATGATTTCAGTGCGTAAATTGAAAATATGGGCTATTTCACCCCTCCTGAGAGAAGATCCCAATGATATGGAATCAATCGCCTCGGGGACAGATATTGCACCATCATCGAGCAGCTTCCACTCCCTGCTGCCAAATACTTCTGCAAGAATGGTTTTTCTTAGTTTTTCAGAATAGTTTTTATTTTCAAAGAATTCAGAGGGTCTGAAGCTCAACAAAACGTTTCCAATGTCAAACACTACATTCTTTATCATCTCAGGGATTCTTCATGCTTATTGGTTGACCGGTAGCTTCAAGGACATTCCACCAGAGCTCGCTTTCAACATCAATTTTTTTGCGTTTTGCCACAACCATAGGAACAGGCATCAAAGTGAAATGATTATTCCAGAACCCGACTACAAAATCCGTTTTTCCCGAGAGGGCAGCATGGACAGCATTTTGTGCAAGCAGATTACAGAATTTACTATCGTTTGCGTTCGCAGGTATGCTCCTTATGATATAGCTTGGGTCAATATATCTTATCGTATGAGTGAATTTTTTTGAATCAAATTCCTCCTTTATTTTTTCCTTAAGAAAAACGCCTATATCTTTATGCCTGATGTTCCCTGATGCATCTTTCTCATGGCTTCCTGCTTCAAAAAAATCCTGGCCGGCGCCTTCAGCAACCACTATCACAGCATGGTGCCGCTCTTCAAGCCTCTGTTTTAATATCTCAAAAAAACCGCGTTCCCCATAAAGATCAAAAGAGATTTCAGGAATAAGAACAAAATTCACTTCCTGTATTGATAAGGCAGCACTTGCAGCAATAAATCCGGAATCCCGACCCATAACCTTCACCAGTGCTATCCCGTTGTAAGCCCCTGATGCTTCATTGTGAGCATTCCTGATAATATCGTTTGCAATTGAAAAAGCTGTTTCAAACCCAAACGATTTTTGTATCAGATCAATGTCATTATCGATTGTTTTTGGAATTCCTGCTATGCAAATCTTCAGGTTTCGTTTTTTAATCTCCAGTTGTATTGCATGAGCGCCCCGGAGGGTACCATCTCCTCCAATACAAAAAAGGATATTTATATTCATGATCTCCAGGGTATCAACCATCTGTTCCACTTCCTGGTTACCCCTTGATGACCCCAGAATTGTACCTCCGATAAGATGTATATTACTTACGACTTCAGGTGTAAGTTCAATAACAGGATGATTATACTTTGATATAAGTCCCTCATAACCGTACTGTATTCCAATAACGCGGCTTATCCCATAACGGTAGTGGAGCTCATTCACAAGGCTGCGGATAACATTATTTAATCCGGGGCATAATCCGCCACAGGTTACGATTGCAACCTTTGTTTTTGCCGGTTCAAAAAAAATATTTTCTTTTGGGCCTGCTTTTTCAAAAGAGACCGGGATCTCCCCGGTTCCTATGCATTTGTCAAAATTTGCAGCAGAAGCATCATATAGTATCCTTTCGCTGTCATTAACAAATTTGTAAACAGCACTTTTGGCTCTTTGTGTATTTTTCAACGGCGAAATTACGTTTGCCTTTCCTAAAGAAGGGACAAGAAAATCCTCGTATTTCATTATTGCTAATCTATTAAAAATTTATATTCGGATAAAACAGAAAGTTTACATCCGATCAAAAATATAAATTATTTATTTATAGATATTGGTTCTGGATTACAAATAAACAAACTCTTCTCCGTCAGATATGCGGATAGAGTAATTAAAACAGTTTTATTCAGAGGATGAAAAAGGAAATAAAGAATATATTGTAATAAAAACGGAGGAGTCTAAACAATCTGTTTAATTCTTCCAACGAGGCCGCTTTCAAGCATGACTTTTATTCCGTGGGGATGATTTGGTGAAGATGTTAGCACTTCTTTAACTTTACCCCCGGTAAGCCTTCCGGTCCGCTTATCTTCGGATAATTCTACCATAACTAAAATTCCTGGCTTTATATCTGCCCTGCGAGTTCCTTGCATCACAATTCAATTAATAATTATTAAAAAGATCTTGATCAGACAAAAAATGATGGTGCAATAATAAATAAATTTTAATCACCTGAAAGGGAAAATGATTAATGTTTGAAAAATTTTTCAAAAGAGAGAGAAAATTCCCGTAGCGGTAAAGAAACTTTAAATCAACGTAACCCCTTCACGTTCATCTTCATACAATATAGTGATTTACTTGCAGTTATAAATAAGGTTTTTCTGCCTTTCCCTCCAAAACAGACATTTGCGGTCCAGTTTTCAGGGACATCAATAGTGCCTATCTTCTTCCCGCTTTTATCAAAGATTGTTACTCCCTTCCCGGTAAGGTAAAGATTTCCTTTTATATCAATAGTTATACCATCCGAACCCATTTCACAAAACAAAGTTTTATTTGTAAGGCTGCCATCCTTTTCAATCTTATAGGACCATGTTTTTTTCCCTCCTATATCTGCCACATAGAGCGTTTTTCCGTCTCCAGANCCTACAATGCCGTTGGGTTGTACCAGGTCGGTGGCGACACGATCAACTGTTTTATGATCAGNGTGAAGGAAATATACACACTGTTTTTCCTGAGGCATTGCTGTGTGATTCCACCATGAACGCTTATAAAAAGGATCGGTAAAAAACACTCCCCCCGCCGGGCTTATCCAGAGATCATTTGGTCCGTTAAACAGTTTCCCTTCAAAATATCCGGGAATTTTAGTTACTTTTTTTTCGGGAGTGATTATCCATAATTCGTTTTTTTCATCTGCACAGGCCCACAGATTGCCCTGCCTGTCAAAATAGAGACCATTTGACCTGCCGCCTGGCTGCATGAAGGTGGAAAGTTCTCCATCAACACTCCACTTCATAATTCTGTCGTTTGGCTGATCTGTAAAATATACATTTCCTTTAGCATCAGCAGCAGGTCCCTCAGTGAAAAGAAAACCATCCGCCAGTTTTTCGAGTTTTGCCCCCGGAGCAATTATCTCCATATTTTTTTGACCAAAGCCGGGGCAAGTCAATAAAAAAAAGAGAATTAAACTATTTATTCTGAACATTTTATAGGCGATTATTCTGTAATTAGCTTTTTGATTTTTTGCTGAGAGCATTTTTCATTCGTCCAATATAATTATCTATTTGTTCGGGAAGCTCAAAACCAACTATTATCAAATCGACTGATCCAAGACCAAGAACATATTTCAAAGAAGCGTCAATTTTTTCAGAATCGTTTCTAAACTTGCCGTTACCAATAAGTTTCATTCCAATTACGCCCTTTCCGGATTTATGTATTTTTTCAATAACTGAAATTACTTCAGCAGGGTCTTTCCGATCCATTGACTCGCCATATGGATTAACCCGGACATGAATCACATCAACCCACGGACTTGCTGCTGCTGCTTCCATCGCCTCAAGTGTATGTACGGAAACCCCGTGTGCCCGGATTATTTTTTTAACTTTCAGATTTTCAAGGCCATCCATAAATCTTTTCTGCGCGTCCGTCCAGTCTCCTGTAGTCATGCAATGCAACTGGACTAGATCAATATAGTCAATGTTGAGCTCTTTCCGGAAACGATCAACAACTGTTTCAGCAGGAAGCCTTTCCTTCTCCGGAATTCCTCCATTAGTAACCCACATCTTAGTTCCGATGGTATAATTTTCTCTTGGGATACCTTTGAGCGCAGCTGCTGCAAACGGATGAGTTCCGTAACTGTCGGCGCAGTCAAAGTAACGAATTCCCTTTTCATACGCCTGGCGTATAATTGATTCAGCGACCCCGGCTCGTGTAATATTAGAGGAACGGTTATAACCGCTGAACCCGGTTCCCATACCAAGTAAAGTGGTTTCTATTCCTGTCTTGCCAAGAGTTATCTTTTGAAATGGACCTGCTGCCCGCTTTACACTGTCAAATGGAAGTGCATTGACTGCATTGCCAAGAAGAATTGTCCCTGCTCCTGCGGAAAGAGTAGTGACAAATTGCCGTCGGGTAATTTTCTTTTTTTCCATAATATTAAATTATGTTTAAAAATAAATATTTCTTCATTACAATCCCAATTGTTTAATAATATTTGCCGGCGAAACAGGGCGCCCGTTTTTTGTTGCAGCACATGTTATTTTTGCTTTCACAACGAGTTTTTCGTCCGGGAACCGGTAGATATCCTGAAAAAAAACAAGCCGGACATTTCCTTCTCTTTGCAGGTTCATTCTTACGATAAAACTGTCACGGCTTTTAAGCGGATATTTATAATCGATTTCAACCTTTGTTACAATCAGATCAATTCCTTTCTCGTGATAATCCATAAAACTGACACCTTTCGAGATCAGGTATTCATGGCGGGCATGTTCAAGGTAATGCTGATAATTCGCATTATTCACAACTCCCTGAACATCACATTCGTAGTCTCTTACTTTGAATTCAACACTATAACTGTAAAAGGTTTCCGGCATAAATANGAATGAAAAATTGTAGTTATTATCAGGGTTACAAGATACAAATATTAGGCATAAATGATTTTACTTATTATTTTACAAATGCCTTGATGAGTACAGCTTCAGAACCGGAAGTATTGAATATTCTTATTCGGCCTGCTGCAGCCGGGATGACAAAAGTTTCGGCATAACTGAAACGCTGTCTGAATCCGCTGCCGGTTTCCACTATAATGCTGCTTCCCTCAACAAGGCTCATTACCAGGCATTTGTTATCAGTTTGAACTTCAATTTCCTGACTGAATTTATACCTGTGGACGTCGTATAAATGAGTGTCGTGAGTCGCAAGATGGTAAAATTGCCATCCGTCACCANTTTCAATTAATTNAGGTTTGGAAATCAGCTTTTCATTTACATATCTGCCTTTCCTNTCGAAATAAAGATTATCCATTCCTCTATTGATGTTAATAGGACGGGGCTTACCATCAAGATCTAACCTTAACCAGTCGTACATTTTGAATGTGAAGATATATGGAGTAGTGCTGATCTCAAGCACCAGGTTATTCTTCCCCGAACCGTGTATGGTACCGTACGGAATAAGGAACAAATCATGCTTTTTTGCCGGATGTTTCATCAAATACTTTTCCGGATCGATTGGTTTTCTGTAAAGGAAACTCTCCTCAAGTTCTTTTCTGAACCTGGCAGGATCAATATCTTCCCTGAAACCCAGGTAGACACTTGCATTCTCTTTAGAATCAAGAATATAATAGGATTCTTCCTGGGTAAAATCCTCTCCGAAATTTTCTTTCATGTATTCGGGACGCGGATGACATTGCAGGGACAGGTTTCCCCCGTCAAAAGTATCCAGAAAGTCGAACCGGATTGGAAAATCAGTACCAAATCTGGGGTAGCAATCTCCAAGAACCGCCTCTGCTTCCTGGTACATTAGGCAGTCGAATGATATCTCAAGAAGCCTGGATGAGCTTTCTATCAGCAACCCGTTTTCCGGAACAATAAGTTCGAAAGACCATGCGTAATTAGGTACCTCTTTGTTTAACCCTTCGATATTATTCATTATCCATGTTCCCCCCCATGCTCCGGGTTCAAACCATGGTCTCACCCTGAAAACATTATGACTCAAAATGAATAACGACTCTTTCAATGCTTCCTTCTTTATCCAAACCGGCATCTCCGGGTGCTGGGCATCAACATAAATATTAATTGATGAAAAAATATTCTGCTTATGTTTGTTCAGCACAACCCAATCGACAAAATAGAAGCATTTGTACATTAATTTAGGCTCTGCGGGAGTTATAGCCCCGAGATTTGTTATGCTTCCGGCCCGCGCCCTGAATTGTAATTCATTCTTAGGAAGGTCAGCATAAATCAGTAGCCCATCCCATCCTGACAATGATGCTCCGGGGCCTATTATAATATTAAGATCAGATTCAGGATTGGGTTTGACTGATTTTAACCGGTCTGTTTCGAAAAAATCCTCAAGATCAAGAGTGGTTCGTTTCCCGAAAAGAGGATCATCTCCTCCAAGAAACGGAGCGGTCAGCTTCCGGATATGATCATGATGTTTAAAGTAATCCGATGTATTTATCCATGAAGTGATATAACCTTTTTGTCTTAAAATTTCATCTATACAATTTCTGAAGAGATCATAAAAAACACCCACATAACCATCAATGATTATAATCTTGTGGTTAATTATTATTTCGGAAAGAGATTCAAACCTCGTAAAAACCTGATTATCACTTATTTTAAGGGTCGGGTAAATGTCATACTTTTTATCCGGGCAAGACCTTTTATCTACAGGTAAAAGATACTGGGCGCTCTTTCGCCAGGATTTATTTTTATCGGATTCAGACAATTTTTCCTGGTGTTATAAATTTATTTTGGGAAACGGCCGAAAAACTTTTTCACTCTACCATGGAACTTATGAATGCTCTGTGGCTTATAGTGCATAAGGATACACTCTCCAAGGATATAATTAATATCAGAACCTTCAAGTTCTTTTTTAGCTTCGGGGCTGTCAGCCATTTGTTGTACCCAAATCTGCTTAATCCCTTTTTCCTGAGCATCTCTGACGACAGTCGCCGTTTGATTTTTTCTGGTCATAATGATAACACCTTTAACATTGGCAGGCAGTGATTTAATGTCAGGGAATGTTTTTACACCAAGAATTTCAGAGGCATGCGGATTTACAGGAATAATATTCATTCCTTTTTCTTTAAGTTCTTTAAAGGCAGAATAACCAAATTTTTTTGGATTGCGCGAAACTCCGATTAATGCAATAGGTTCGGTTTCGATGAATTCTTCAATTTGTTTTAATGTTGTCATAGTTTCTTATTATTGATTTACTGAATGTTACTAATTTACTTTATTAAATAAGTATAAAGACTTAAAAATACAACAAAAAAAACAAATGATATTTATTTTTATTTACTTGGTCATAAGGTAACTAATATAAAATTTGCCATGAATAAGATGGAAAACCGCAGCGGATATTTGTTTTCAAAAAGATATTCCAATTATGTCTTTTTGTTATTATTTCTGTTGTATATGTTTGATTATATCGATAGAATGGTTGTTACATCGATGTTCACATCGATAGAAAATGAGTGGGGGATAAGTCATACACAGAGTGGAATGCTTGTCTCGGCAGTTTACTGGGCCATCGTACTACTCACTTTTCCTGTCTCCATATTGGTTGACCGGTGGAGCCGGACAAAAACAATAGGCATTATGGCTATAATGTGGAGTCTTGCTACTGCTCTTTGCGCTCTTACCGGTAATTTTGTCCAGTTATTCATGGCGCGGTTGCTCATTGGCATAGGAGAGGCAGGATATGCTCCGGGTGGGAGCGCAATGATTTCAGGGCTCTATCCTGTCGACAAAAGGGCAAAGATGATGGGATTATGGAATGCCTCAATTCCACTTGGCTCGGCAATAGGAGTTCTTCTGGGTGGTATCATCGCTGTGAAACTCGGCTGGAAACACGCATTTGGAATTGTCGCCATACCCGGATTTGTAGTTGCAATACTGTTTCTTTTTGTAAAAGACTATAAGACTGTGGATCTTTCATTTGTTGATGCCGGCAATAATCGAATAAAAATGGAAAAGAAAGATATGGTAAAAGAATTTATTTCCAAGCCATCTGTTATCTATACATATTTTGGAATAGCGGCAGTTGTTTTTGTAACAACATCTCTGCTTACATGGTTGTCAACGTATTTCCAGATTGAGAGAAATATTCCACAGGATAAAGCCGGAACTATGTCCAGTGCTGTAATGGTATTAGCTTTGGTTGGGGCTCCTCTGGGAGGATTTTTAACCGACAGATGGCAGCGGACAAAGAAAAATGCCAGGTTGCTATTTCCGGCAATTTCAACATTGCTGACAGCTGTTTTTCTGTTTGCAGCACTCTATCTTTTTAAGGGAGCGATTCAATATGCTTTGTTTCTTGTAATGGGAATTCTAATTATGAGCTTTATTTCTGGTGCTGCTGCTGTTACCCAGGATGTTATTCACCCCGGATTGCGTGCAACATCATACGCAATCGCCGTAGTTGTTCAAAACCTCATTGGCTCTTCAACTGCACCTATAGTAATGGGAAAGATTTATGACTTGTCAAATATCCAGACTGCATTATCAATTCTTCCTTTTGTCCTGGTTCTCGGATCGGTTTTATTTTACCTGGGATCGGGATATTATGTTGATGATATGAAAAAGGTTGTAAAGATTGATCTTGAGGCAGCCTGAAGAACTGATATGAATCTATTTGTTCCTGGACGTTGTGTAATTGACAAACTCTTTAAGTGAATCTTTTATTTCTGATTCCGGATATGAATCCAGAATTGCCAGAGCCTTATCACGGTACTGATTCATTTTAAGTTCGGCATATTCCAGACCACCAGATTCGGACACAAAACGTATCACCTCATTAATGTCAGCTTTAGTCTTTTTCCGGTTCTTTACAATTGACAGGATATGTCTCTTCTGAGAATTTGTTGAATGTTCGAGAGCGTTAATTAATGGAAGAGTTATTTTTTTTTCTTTGATATCGTTACCGGCAACTTTCCCTGTAAGGCCATTTCCTACATAATCAAGAAGATCATCTCTTATCTGAAAGGCGACGCCAATATTTTCACCAAAATCCTTCATAAGCTGAATAGTATCAGGATTTTCGGTTACAGATCTGGCTCCGGTCGCTGTACAGGCGGCGATCAATGCGGCTGTCTTGCAATTTATAATCTTGAAATAATCTTCCTCTCTGATATTAAGCTTTCTTGATTTTTGTATTTGTAAAAGTTCCCCTTCGGTCATTGATTTTACCGATTCAGAAACGATTTCCAGCATATCATAGCGTGATTTTTCAACACTTATTAATAATCCTTTTGAGAGCATATAATCACCGACCAAAACCGCTATTTTGGAGTTCCAGAGAACATTTATAGATATTGCCCCCCGTCTTTCATGCGCATCATCAACCACATCATCGTGAACAATGGAAGCAGTATGAAGAAGTTCAATCATTGTTGCGGCGACAAAAGTAGGTTCCGCAATTTCCCCGTTTAACCCGGCAGTCAGAAAGACGAGCAACGGTCTCATCTGTTTCCCTTTGCGCCTTAGAATATAATTTAAAATTATCTTTAGCAAAGGGATATCACTTTTCACTGTTCTGTTGAAGTAGGCTTCAAATTCAGCCATCTCCTTTTCAATGGGTTTTCTGATATCATTGAGAACAGACATAATCTTTTGTTTGGTCAAATATAGTAAAATCGGGATAACCCAATTAATAATTATTTATTTGTTATTTGATGAGGTTCTCCTTGATGTATAGCATTTATATGCCATCATATCAGCATATTTATATATATTTACATTCGAAAATCAGCTAAAAAATGGAATTTAAAGAGCTTAAACCGGAGAGTCTTGAGAAAGCTGCCAACATGCTTAAAGCAATAGCCCATCCTGTACGGATTTCAATAATAGGTTGTCTTGAAGATGGTAAAAAACATACTGTTACAGAAATTTATAATCAGCTTGGGATTGAACAATCTACAGCATCCCATCATCTCGGCATCCTCAAGGACAAAGGTGTCCTGGCTTCAAAAAGAGAGGGGAAAAATACCTGGTATTATCTGAAACATGAAAACCTGAAAACAATCCTTAATTGCGTAAGCAGCTGTTGCCAATAACCAAAATGATTTGTTTCTAAAAAGAGCAGATCATCACAATTCCCTGAACATTTTTTTCTGAAATAGCAGAATAGAAAATACTCCGCATGTTATTGATGAATCTGCAATATTAAAAACAGGACGGAAAAAAATAAAAGATTCACCTGGTCTGAAAGGTGACCAGTCGGGCCACTGGGTGTTTATAACAGGAAAATAAAACATATCAACAACTCGACCGTGAAGGAACGAAGAATAACCGCCCCCGGGAGGGAACAATATAGCCGGTTGATTATAACTTTCGCTGAAGATCATTCCATAGAATGCACTGTCAATAATATTCCCGATTGCCCCGGCCATAATAGCACTGACAGCAAGGATTAATCCGGTATTTGCCTTTTTCTTAATGAGAGATGAAAGAAACCAGCCAATACCGGAGATTGCAATTATTCTGAAGATGCTTAGAATGAACTTTCCGTTTTTCCCTCCCATCTCCATACCAAATGCCATTCCGTTGTTTTCAATGAAATGAAGAATGCTCCAATTCCCGAAAAGACGTATTTCCTGGCCAATCTCCAAATGAGTTTTTACCCAAATCTTAAGTGCCTGATCAATAAACAGGATCAGGATTATAAATAATACCGATTTCTTGCCTAACGACATTTTGGTGATTTAAAATAATCTTATGATTTTCACTGAGGGCAAATTTCATTCACAAGGTTAATATTCCAGCAATTCCAGTTTGCATTCCCAAAGTAATTTGAACTCATGACCCGGCCATTATGGAAAGTAGTATTCCACTCTACAGCCACGTCTGAAAACAGGAGGCCATTATAATAGTGAATAGTGTAATAAGCATCCAAAACTGTGCTTTTTTTACCATATTCAATATAGCTGTCTTTAAAAGGATCCGCGACACGATTAGTGTTCAGGGCCCTTACATAGGTATATTTAATCATTCCGACAGACGAGCCGCTCTTTGTCCAGTCAATTTGAAGCACAGGTTCAGGAAACGGAGCACTGTGATTAAGTATCCATTGGCCGCCGGTTCCATCCAGTTTAGAAGTCCCTTCAAACCATATAAATTCTGCAAAAGCCCCGGTTCCTTCTTTTGTTATATACATTTTCCACTCAACATCGTTTTGTAGGAATTGCCCGGTTAAACGCGCTTTATAAATAACATTAACCTGATTGATCGTAATGGAGGCATTATAACTCCACTGCCATGTTTTACTGCCAAGATAAACAGGAGCATTATTTGTAGCCAGTTTAAATGAAGCCACCGGAATAGCCAGTGTAGTTCCGATAATCGTTTTCCAGTAACCAGCTACAACCGCGACAAATTCCCAATTGCTGTTATTAGCACCCTTGATGCCAGTATAAGGATCAGACGACTTTTTCGCAGTTTCAAAATTGCTGAAATCGATATCCATCGATTCCTGTGGGGGTAATACAGGAGGATTTCCTTTATCTTTTTTACAGCCAGTAAAAAAGAGGCTGATACCAGCAATGAATAATAAAAGAACTAAAATTTTCTTCATCTTGAATTGTTTTGGATTTTGATCATAGCGGCAAAATTAACCCAAAAGTATCATAAAAAATAATTAAATTTTGGGTAAATGCCTAAAAACTATTTCTTTATTGAACAAAAGGAAATTATTATTGTTTAATAATAAATTTCTGAAAAGATGGAACGAAGAAACTTTTTAAAAAATCTTGGACTTGGAATCGCCGCAACTTATGTCGGCGGGAAAGCCCTTGGGAGAGATATTAATAACACAAAAAATTTAACTATGGAAACATTTGCAACACTTGAATTTCCGGCTCTGCCATTTAGCTATGATGCTCTTGAGCCTTATATTGATGCACGGACTATGGAAATACATTATGATAAGCATCACCGGGCATATTTTAACAATTATGTAAACGCTGTAAAGGGGACTGCATACGAGAATGTACCTGTCGAAAAGGTCTTCGCTGAAGTCTCAAAAGCCGGCGATCCTATCAGAAACAATGGTGGCGGGTTTTACAACCACGTCTTTTTCTGGAAAAACCTTGGAAAAGGATCCTCAGGTCCATCTGCTGAATTATCAGCAGCTATTTCATCTGCGTTTGACTCTTTTGATAAATTCAGGGAAGCATTTAACACTGCAGCAAAATCACGTTTTGGCAGCGGCTGGGCATGGCTTTATCTTACTTCTGATAAAAAACTTGCTATAGGCAGTACTCCAAATCAGGATAATCCCTTGATGGATAATTCAAATATCAAAGGAACACCCCTTTTAACTCTAGATGTCTGGGAGCATGCATATTACCTTAAATACCAAAACAGAAGACCTGAATATGTTGATGCATTCTGGAATGTAGTGAATTGGCAAGAGGTTGATAAACGATACAAACAGGCATTAAAAGGATAAAAAAAAGAGGCTGAATAATTTTCAGCCTCTTTTTTTACTTTATTCCGATTAAATGTACAGGAATCTCTTGATTTTAAGGGTTGCTGTCTTCTGAAAAGGCACTTGCTGAAGTACCACTTTCTGAATCTGGCTGAACTTATTTACCTGCGAGTTAACATAATCCCTCAGTTCCGCTTGCATCTCTTCAATTTTATCCTCAAACTGACGAGTCATATCCTGTTTCATGCTTTGATATTTCTTTTCAAGTTCTTCCATATTGAAATGAACTAAAGCAACAAGTTTGCCTTTTTGCTGAATTACAAGTGAATCAACAACAAAGCGGAAGTTATTTATTACCGATTCTATCTCCTCGGGATAAATATTTTCACCACTTGCGCCGACAATCATATTTTTAAGTCTTCCCTTGATAAACAGGTTGTTTCTGTTGTCAAGCACTCCAAGATCTCCGGTTTTAAACCATCCGTCGGGGGTAAGTACCTCTTTTGTTTTTTCAGGTTCTTTATAATATCCTTTCATCACGTTTGCACCCCTGGCCCATATCTCACCCTCTCCTGTTTTTGGATCAGGATTATTAATTATCAGTTCAATACCTTCAATCTTTGGGCCGGTTGAATCGAAAACTGATTTTCGGGGATTTGCTCCGGCAAGAAGGGGTGATGTTTCGGTAAGTCCATAGCCTATTGCATAAGGGAATTTAGCTTCGATAAGGAACTTTTCAACAGATTTGTTAAGCTTGGCACCGCCAATACCATAGAATTTTAACTCTCCTCCGAAAGTTTTCAATAGTTTTTTTCCTGCGACCCTGTTAAGGATCTTGCGAAAAAAAGATATTTTATAAAGTAACCTCGTTATTAATTTATCCCTGAAAGCAGGCATGATTTTATTAAAATATATTTTTTCAATTATTAGCGGAACGGTAAGCATTATTGTAGGCTTGATCGTTGCCATTGCAGGAATTAAAACAGCCGGAGTCGGCGGTTTTCTAAGATAATAAACACACGCTCCGCTTAACATTGGTAAGATGAGGCCAAGTGTATTCTCATAAGTGTGCGATAAAGGAAGCACCGAAAGAAACCGGTCATTTTCGTCCATTGGCTGGATTAAGTTTCCCTTTAATGCATTGAATGAAATATTCTTATGTGTAAGCATCACTCCTTTCGATCGGCCGGTAGTCCCTGAAGTATAAATGATTGATGCAAGATCTTCTTCTTCTACTTCATATTTTGAAACAGGAACAGATTCCGGATCAAATTTAAAAGAGCCTTTTTCGGAAAAGACCAGAGAATAGTCTTCAATAAGAATGCCTGTTTTCAGGTTTCCGGATTTAAAACCTTCAATTCTTGGCAATAAGTTAGTAGAAATAAAAATAGCTTTTGCCTCCGAATGTTCAAGAACATTGCCGACTTCTGTACCCGAAAAATCAGGTAGAATGGGAACAACAACAGCTCCCATGAATGTAACTGCAAAATATGAAATGCCCCAGTTTGGCATGTTTGTGCTTAATATTGCAACTTTATCTCCAGGGCAAATGCCGTTCTTCTCAAGAAAAGAGATCAGGGCTTTTATTTCCTTGCTGACAGCTCGATAACTCTTTGGTTCCTCTCCCACAAACGAATACGCGTTTTTATCCCCATACTTTTCCAATGTATCATTGAACAATGAGGGGAATGTAAGTTTTATACCGGATTCTTCCATTTTTAAACGTCTTAAGCTTATAATCAGGGTACAAAGGTACGAAAAAATGGCTATTCTAGCAAAATGTGATTTTTATTAAATCATAAACTNTAAACCAGGGAACTCCTTTTAACTGTTTATCATACAGAAAGGTTAATTTTGTACTTTATTTTAACAAGAAAGATAATGACTGCAGTAATAAGGGTAACAAGGGAATTTACATTTGAAATGGCTCATGTTTTGAGAAATTATGATGGTCCCTGCAGGAATGTTCACGGTCATTCATACAGGTTGTTCGTCACAATTTCCGGTGTTCCTGTTGCCGATGTAAATAATCCTAAAGATGGTATGATAATCGATTTCACCGAGCTTAAGAACATTGTAATCAGAAAAGTAGTCAATGTTTTTGATCATTCTGTTGTTGTAAGCCGCGACTTTGACACGGATAAGATGGGAATGATGACTAAAACTTTTGGCAATACAGTAGTTGTTGACTATCAGCCGACCTGTGAAAATCTTGTTGCTGATTTTGCTTCAAGACTAAATGGCGAGTTTCCTGCCGGGACCTCATTACATAGTCTTAAGCTTTATGAAACAGCAAAATCTTTTGCCGAGTGGATCGCCTCCGATAATAAATAAAAATATGCCTGAAAACCAAACAAAGAGATTGTTTTTACTGGATGCCTATGCACTGATTTTCCGTTCATATTATGCATTCATTAAAAACCCAAGAGTATCTTCAAAAGGACTTAATACCTCAGCAATATTTGGATTTCTGCTGACTCTCGAAGAGGTTCTTCAAAAAAGGAAGCCAACTCATATTGCAGTGGTTTTTGACACCCCCACTCCAACCTTCAGGCATGTGATGTACAAAGAATATAAAGCCAATCGCGATGAGACTCCGGAAGATATAAAGAAAGCTGTGCCATACATCAAAAAGCTAATAGAGGCATATAAAATTCCAGTTATTGATTGTCCGGGGTTTGAAGCTGATGACGTTATTGGCACACTTGCAAAAAAAGCTTCGGGGCATGGGTTTGAAACCTATATGATGACTCCTGATAAAGATTTTGCACAGCTGGTATCTGATACTGTTTTCATGGTTAAACCGTCAAGAAGCGGTAACGAATCGGTTATATGGAGGGTTGAGGATATAAAAAGAGAGTTTTCTGTTCAGAGGCCCGAACAGGTTATTGATGTTCTTGCACTTATGGGCGATACCGCTGATAATATTCCGGGAGCCCCGGGGGTAGGACCCAAAACTGCAATGAAGCTGATATCTGAATACGGAAGTATTGAAGAATTGTTCAGAAATACCGATAAGCTGAAAGGTAAGCTTAAAGAGATAATTGAAAATTTCAGGAAGCAAATAGAATTCTCTAAAATACTGGTCACAATCGACCAGTATGTTCCTGTAGAGCTTAAAGAAGAAGAACTTATACTGGAAGTTCCAGATCCGGATAAACTAAAAGTTTTGTTTGAGGAACTTGAGTTCAAGTCTGTGGCAGCTAAAATTTTATCGGAGATTGATAAGGCAGGAAAACAAGATGAACCAAAACAAATTGTGGTTACCCCGGGGGAATCGAGACAGGGATCTCTTTTCGGAGATGAGACACAGGAGTTTGTTTCTAAAAAAACAACTATTGAAAAAGTCGATCATAATTATATACTGTTAACGAACACTGCTGAAATCAGGGAACTTGTCAAAAAACTGTTGATGCTTAAGGAATTTTGTTTCGACACAGAGACAACCAGCATTAATGCTCTTGAGTCGGAACTTGTAGCTCTCTCTTTCTCCTGGGAAAAAGGTACCGGGTATCTTATTCATTTTCCTGAATCACAGCAGGAAACAAGAGCTATTCTTGAGGTCATTCGACCGGTTTTTGAAAATCCGGAAATTCTGAAAATAGGGCAGAACCTGAAATTTGACATACAGGTATTGTCCAATTATGGTATTGAAGTTAAGGGCACCCTGTTCGACACAATGATTGCCCATTATCTGCTGGAGCCGGATATGCGTCACAATATGAACCTTTTGTCAGAAACATATCTTTCATACGATCCGGTTCATATAGAATCTCTTATCGGTGAAAAAGGAAACGCCCAGAAAAATATGCGTTCAGTTGAGGTTGAAAAGCTTAAGGAATATGCTGTTGAGGATGCGGATGTGACCTGGCAGTTGAAAAACATCTTTGAACCCCGCATAAAGAAAGAANGCCTGGAAAAACTTTCGACCAATATCGAAATGCCNCTTATCAGGGTACTGGCCGGTATGGAAAGAAACGGAGTGATATTGAATCTGAATGATTTGAAAACCATAACAGTTGATCTCAGAGATGATATTCTTTCGCTTGAAAAAGAGATATATTCACTGGCAGGAACAGAATTCAATATTTCATCTCCTAAACAATTGGGTGATATTCTTTTTATAAAGCTAAAGCTGGATGACAAAGCCAGAGTTACAAAGACCAGGCAGTTTATTACCAGTGAAGAGATTTTGCAAAGACTTGTAAGTAAACATCCAATTGTAAGCAAAGTGTTGGAATACAGAGGTCTCAAAAAACTTTTATCGACATACGTTGAAACGCTTCCTCAGCTAATAAATAAGAGGACCGGAAGAATTCATACATCATTTAATCAGGCTGTTGCATCAACCGGACGCTTAAGTTCAAACAACCCGAATCTTCAGAATATACCTGTAAAAGATGAAAGAGGAAGGGAAATAAGAAAGGCATTTATACCGGCAGCTGGCCATGTTTTCCTTTCTGCTGATTATTCGCAGATTGAGCTGAGGCTGATGGCACACCTTAGCAAAGACAAGAGTATGATATCTGATTTTATCTCAGGTAATGATATCCATTCGGCCACAGCAGCTAAAATTTTTGGAGTTGAGATTAAAGATGTGACGCGTGAAATGAGGAGCAGAGCTAAAACTGCAAATTTCGGGATTATTTACGGGATATCCTCTTACGGTCTTTCAGAGCGGCTCACTATCAGCAGAAATGAGGCAAAAGATTTGATTGATGGTTATTTTAATTCTTATCCCGGCGTGAAGATTTATATGGATGAGAGCATTAAAAGAGCCAGGGAACAGGGTTATGTCACGACAATGTTTGGACGTAAACGGTATCTTCCTGACATAAATTCGCGCAATCAGGTGGTAAGGGGAAATGCTGAAAGGAACGCAATTAATGCACCAATCCAGGGCAGTGCAGCAGACATAATTAAAATTGCAATGATCAGGATTTATGACAGGATGAAGGCAGAAAAATATACCTCAAAAATGATATTGCAGGTACACGATGAACTTATTTTTGAAGTTTTAGAATCAGAGCTTAAAAGGCTTAAAGAAATGGTTTTATTTGAGATGGCAAATGCAGTTAAACTGGATGTTCCTATCATCGTTGACTCGGGAACAGGTAAAAACTGGCTGGAGACACATTGAATGGCCTAACGGTTTAATTATTATGGAGATAAAAGTACTTTTTTTCGGCGTTTTATCGGAGGTGGCCAAATCCGGGCTGAAGCATTACCAGGATGTGAAATCATTCAGCGATCTTAAGTTCAGGATTCTGGATGATTTTCCTGAAATTTCGCATTATAGTTATCGTATTTCACTTAATAATGAGCTGATAAATGATGATCCTGTTCTGAAGGACGGTGATGAGATTGCTTTAATGCCGCCCTTTGCAGGTGGTTGATCATTTACCTGCTGACAATTCCGGAGATGATAAAAAATTATCTTAAAAGCGGCCCAATCGGGAGTAATGAAATAAACAGCCTTATCAAAAGTCTGGAAGAAGATACTTCTGCCGGCGGACACTCTTTTTTCCTGGGACAGGTAAGGGCCGACACAGTGAACGGTAGAAAAGTAAAGGCTATAGAATATTCAGCATATGAGGAGATGGTGAAAATTGAGGCTGAAAAGATAAAAACAGAGATAATCTCGGAATTCGGGGATGTTAAAAACGTTGATATAATTCATTCCACCGGTCTGGTAAAAGCAGGGGGGATATCTCTCCTTATCGTGGTTTCAGCAGGGCACCGTCATCAGGCTACAGCAGCCTGCACCAAAGCTGTTGAGTTGGTCAAAGAGAGGCTGCCAGTTTGGAAGAAGGAAATATTTGATGATGATACTTATAAGTGGAAGTAGGCCCGATTGGATCATTTTCAAAACTTAATTTTTCATCCTTTTTTGTTACAAGGATTGATGGTGTCTTCCCGTTTAGAATTGATGTATATACTTCCTTATTATTCAGTATTTCAAGGGCCTTCATAACTTGTTCATCTTTTTTCAATGTCCAGGCAATAGCGCCCTCTTCATAAAAGTACCGGCTGATTATTTCATCTTCAAGAAGTTCGGTTATTTCACTTCTGAAAACTGTAAGATCCTGATCCAGACTATGAACAATGTCTTTTTCAAGATCGGTGAAAAGATCTTTATGTAAATCATAGTACTTTTCTTTTTTTGCATTGCTGATAAGCTCATTCAGAGACTCTTCAGTAACGGTTTTATAATTGAAATTGCGGCTTATCAGGTAGGTCTTGAAATCATTATAATCCTGATCAGTCAAACCAAATTGTGACGGTGATTTAATATCAGGATGGGTTCTGTAATACTGGGTGGCAAAATCAAAAATATAATTACGCATATAAAGCTCTGTAGCTACCTGGCTTAAAGCTTCCGGCAGAACTTCGACATCGGGAGCTATGCCGCCGCCATCTTTAACAATTCTGCCATTCTTCGTTTTGAATTCAGAAATAAGCGAATCGGGCATGATACCGACACTTCCGTCTTCGTTGGGATGTGAGAAATCGCGGGCCTGAATACATCTTCCGCTGGGAATGTAATATTTTGCAGTGGTAACCTTAAGCTGTGTATTATAACTTAATGGACGTGTTATCTGGACAAGTCCTTTCCCATACGACCGCTGACCGACAATTATACCTCTGTCGAGATCCTGGATAGCTCCTGCAACTATTTCTGAAGCCGATGCTGAACCACGGTTTATTATTATTGCCAGTGGAATTTTTTCATCAGCAGCTTGTTTGGTGGTCTTAAAATCTTCATCGAATTGTTTTACTTTTCCTTTTGTTGATACTACTTCATTGCCTGGTCCGATGAAGAGATTTACGATATCGACAGCTTCAGTAAGAAGACCGCCGGGATTACTCCGCAGATCAAGGATAATCTGCTGGGGATTATTGTTTTTCAAAGTAACAAGAGCATTTCGTACATCCTCAATGCAATTCTGAGTAAAACTTGTAAAACGGATATAACCTGTTTTTGAATCGATCATTCCAAAATATGGTACCGGAGGGACGATAATTTTTTCTCTTTTTAGCCTATACTCGGTTTCTTTTCCATCTCTTTCGACGGTAAGCGTAATTTCTGTTCCGGGATTACCTTTAAGCTTTTCACTAACCTTATCAGTCGAAAGCCCCTTGAGGGAAAAGCCATCAACTTTTTTAAGAAGGTCTCCGGGTTTAATTCCTGCCAGGTCAGCAGGAAATCCTTTATAAACTTCACTTATAACAGTAAAATCGCCGTTGTTTCTTACCAAAGACCCTATCCCGCCATATTTTCCTGTCGTCATAAAGGTGAACTCATCCACCTCTGATTCAGGATAATAAACTGTATATGGATCAAGGGTTTTGAGCATATTATCAATACCCGATTTAATAACTTTATCGGGATTGATCTCATCGACATAGAATGTATTTAGTTCCCTGAAAAGAGAAAAGAATATATCAAGGTTTTTAGCGATCCTGAAATCTCTTGTCTCCTGGGTAATCAGGAATCCGGTGCTGATTGCAGACAATAGAACAAAAGAAAGAACAATAACTATCCTGCGTGTATGTACATTTTTCATATCAGTTTTTGCTTAAGAACAGAACGGCGAAAATATAAAGAAAATTTCGTAAAGAGTTTGGTAAAGAAATAATTAAGACAATTTTAACATTTTTAATCATTTTCTTTAATGAGGAATATGAGTTTATTTATCACCTCCTTCATTGATTTTTCCATAGTAATGTAATCAGGAAGGCTATTCCCCCGGAAAATTACAACNAAGNCTATNTGNGTATTAAGTGAAACCAGGTGTTCATAAAGCAAATGTTTGTTTTTCCGGTAAGCTTCTCTCATTCTTCTTTTGATGAGGTTCCTTGTGACGGCAAGACGGAATCTTTTTTTTGCAACACTAAAGGCTACCTGTGCGGGAAATGGAAGTGAAGAAGAATTTTTTTGCCAGACTACTTTAAGAAGGGATGAATAATAAATGCTCCCATTTTCAAAAAGGTCTTCAATTGTCTTAATACTGCAGAGCCTTTCCGATTTATTAAATGTTTCCCGGGGAATATTCATTTTTCTGATTCAGGGCACAAAGATTATCAGGCAAATATTTTAACCAATGAAGGTCAGCGATGGATAAATCAATTATTTAAAGAAGAGTTTAATTTTGGATGCGCCGGGAGAAAAGATATTACCTTGCATTACGGTTGTATTCTTTTAAATAGGCATCAAGGGCCATTGTCATTGAAGGAGCCTTGGGATTTGGAGCATTTATATCCAGTCTCAATCCTTCTTGTGCGACCGCACAGGCAGTCGTAGGTCCAAAAGCAGCAATTTTAATATCACCCTGGGTAAATGACGGGAAGTTTTCTTTTAGCGATTTAATTCCTGACGGACTATAAAAAACAAGTATGTCGTAATCAAAACCCTTTAGATTTGAAAAATCGATACTTTTAGTTTTATAAAGGGTTCCGATGGAATGCTTTATATTGTTTTTAGCAAGTAAATCAGGGATTTCTGCATTATGAGGATCTGAAAGAGGTACAAAAAAACTATCTTCCTTATGTTTTATTATAATATCAATAAGATCCAGGAACCGGGCTTTCCCATGAAATATTTTCCGCTTCCTGTAAACGATATATTTTTGAAGATAAAAAGCTACATTTTCAGTTATGCAGAAATACTTCATTGTATCAGGTACAACTGCCCTTAATTCATTGCATATTCTGAAAAAATGATCAATTCCGGTTTTGCTGGTGAAGATAACAGCGTTAAAATCAAGAATATTGATTTTTTGCTGCCGGAAATCTTTTGACGAGATTCCTTCTATTTCAATAAATGGTTTGAAATCAATTTTTAAATTATATTTTCTTGCCAGTTCGAAATATGGAGATTTCGGATTGTTCGGTTCTGGCTGCGACACTAAAATCTTCTTTATTTTCAACTTCTTACAGTTTAAGTTGTACTTTTAAAAGAACCTCTCCAAACTAAACAAGCCCTGCAGAGTATTTTAATAAAATCAAAACAGGAAGAATTTCCAGCGCACAAATGTACAAAATCAAATAGAATATTGAAATATTACGATTTATAAAAATTATGAAAAGCCTTATAATGCGTATCAAATACATCATAATCAGCACTAAAAAACCTGTCATAAAATATATTTTCACCGGAAATAAATGAGTGTAAGAGATCAGAATGATAATTACAAACAGAATAATTGCACTAAAACGGTATGACTGATACACTCCAAGCAGGTATTCCCTGAATACTTCTTCTGCATCACTTAGAATACCTGTGATGAAACATACGATATGACGCAATGTGACAACTATTATTACGATTGCGACCAAAATCAACCAGGTCAGAAATCCCTCTCTTATGGATGGAATCAGATTATACAACACAGCAGTATAATATCCAAATAAACCGAGGTTAAGAAAAGTGATAAGATTTAATATTGTTGATTGCCAGTTAAATAATCCTCCGATATCACGTGAACCCGGGTCGTTTATCCCCCGGAAAAAGAAAAATCTGGTTAAGTCATGCAGAAACCTTTTATAGAAAGTTCTGATTAGTGAATAAGAAAAAGCTGCAAAAAGGATGATTCCTATTAGCCAGTCGTTGTGAAATAGACGCGCGGGTAATTCCTCTCCGCTTTTCAGATAAGCTAACTGCGAAGCCCTTACATCTTGTTTTGTTTTATGGTTCTTCGTAGTGAATAGAAATGGAAACCTGTCAGTAGTAATTAATTGATTTTCAGAAATAAAATTTAGCGAGTCATTAAAAGTTATATCTGCAATAGAATTTCTTTCACAAACAGTAATGTTATCGATTGGTGTTATAATAGTATCAGGAGAATTATCAGATTTGCTGTAACCCGTAATTGTACCGACAGGTTCTATTTTATGATGAAGGGAAGAGTCTGGTAACAGCTTTAATGTGTCTTTCAGAACAATATTATACTGTTTGGTTGTGTCCTGCATGTTAAAAGCCTGTTTTAATAACTTCTTTAGCTAATAGAAATACAAAAGTAGTGATTATTACAAAATGTAATATCACATAATCAGTAAGGGAGGGAATCAGAAATAATTATTTGTGGTTCCGGAGATATCGGTAAGTATATTGTTTGCCAGGCGGCTGGCGCCAATTCTAAAAAGCGTATTAACCAGCCAATCTTCGCCAAGACATTGTTGTACGATATTATAGTAATTTATGGCATCTGCCGGATTAACAATCCCCCCGGCTGCTTTAAATCCGACCCGGATTCCTGTTTCAGAATAGAAATTTGAGATAGCTGTACACATTACAAAGGCAGCTTCGGGAGTCGCAGATACATTGGTTTTACCTGTTGAGGTTTTTATGAAGTCAGCTCCCGCATCCATAGCAATCATGGATGCTTTAAAGATGTGTTCAAAACCACCAAGTAAGCCCGACTCAACAATTACCTTAAGCGGTTTTTCACCGACAGCTTCTTTTATCTCTCTTATTTCATCGGCAACCATTGCAAAATCATTTCCCAGGAAAGCTCCAACAGGAATTACAATATCAATTTCATCAGCACCTGCCTCTATTGCCATCTTGCATTCTGCAACCTTGATGCTTCTGAATGTCTGAGAAGTCGGAAATCCTCCTGCAACAGATGCAATTTTTACATTTTTCACAGTCAGTTTCTCTTTTACAACCGAAACTAAATTCGGATAAACACAAATTGCTGCAATATTCGGGATATTTGAAAATCTGCCTGAAAAACTATTTACCTTACCTGTCAGGTGTATTATATTAATTTTATTATCAGTAGTATTTAGGCTGGTTAAATCTATTAAATTTAAAATACTCATTAACAGGTGTTTGTCAGGTATCTGAGGACTCTCCGCAGCTACTTTTTTAAGTCCCTTTTTGATTTCCTTTTCGGAAGGGCACGATTTNATAAGTTTCTGGTATAGCTTTGTCATACGATCAATTCTTTGTTAAAATTATTAGCACTGCTATGCGAAAAAGAACGGGTTCAATATAATGCTTTTTGTTTTCATAATTATTTTAATGTAATATAAAATATTTACCCGTTAAAATCAAAATTGTTGGTTCCCCAGCTTTTCATTTCTGGCCAGAGAGGCAAAGATTCCAAATACCGACAGGATAGAAAATATGACAAACCCGGTTCTCATTGCTGAAATAAGTCCCGGGTACGTTGCCGGATTAATAGTTTGTTTACCAATAAATAATGCAATAAGCATCATTGCTATGCCCATGCTCATCATCTGGCCAATCATCCTCATTGTTCCGACAACTCCTGAAGCAACTCCGAGGTGCCGCTTCTCAACAGAACTCATAATTGCGTTTGAGTTTGGTGAAGAAAAAAGGCCAAATCCAATTCCCATCAAAATAAGCAGTAATACAATAAGATAATCTGGTGTTGATTCCCTTATGAAGCAGAGAAAAACCAACCCGACGGCTGTGATCCCCATGCCGGCCGAAGCGATAACACCGGGATTTTTCTTGTCTGATAATCTTCCTGCTACCGGAGAAAGAAGAGTCATAGCAACAGGTTGAGATATCATAATTAATCCGGCAACCCTGGCGTCGAATCCTTTAACATATTGAAGATAGAGGCTTATAAAAAAGCCTATTGCACTTGTTGCAGAATAATTAATAAGCGCAGCCAGCCCCGAAAATGCAAAAACTCTGTTCCGCAGGATTAGCCCCATATCAAATACCGGATTACTGATTTTTTTCTCGACAAGAATAAAGCCAGCTGCCATCACCAACCCTATGGCTAAGCAGATCCAACCCAGGGCAGAAGGAAGCCGTGAAAAGCCATACATAAAAGATGCCAATGCGATTCCGTATATTACAGATCCTCGCCAGTCAAATTTTTCACCGGAAGCTTCTGCCCATTCAGTTTTTATTTTCCTTTTAATCAGGATAAGAGAAATAATACCAAAAGGAACCAGAAAAGCAAATATGCTTCTCCAGCCAAAGTACTCTGTCAGTAATCCTCCGATTACCGGGCCGCATGACAATCCCAGATATACAAATGTTATATTGATGCCCATTGCTCTTCCACGTTCTCCCGGTTGAAAAACGGATGTGATTATTGCAAGGCTTGTCCCAAAGATCATGGCGCTGGAAAATCCCTGAAATATTCTTAATATTATCAGTGCCTTTATACTCCCTGCGAACAGGATCAGAAAGGTAGAAAGGGTAAAAAGAAAAATCCCGGCCGTAAAAACTTTTTTTCTTCCGACAATATCTCCCAGTTTGCCAAACGGCAAAAGGAATATTGCAGATGAAAGTATAAAACTGCTTATTACCCAACCAAGGTCTATAGCATTTGCATTGAGATCTTTTCCTATAGCCGGCAGTGCCAGATTTACTGCAGAACCCAGGAATGGAGTCAGAAATGCTGCAAAAGTGGCAACAAGCAAAACAGATTTTTTCAGGGACTTCTCTTCTGCGTTATCAATTATCTTGTTCATAGGATGTTTTTTACGGGTTTCTTTCTTATTCCTTTTCTTTGGTATCGATAATAATCGTGACCGGCCCATCATTGATCAGGTCCACTTCCATCATTGCACCAAATTCCCCTGTGGCAACCTGTTTCCCGGTAAGATTCGAAAGCTTTTCAACAAAGCTATTATACAACGGAACTGCTATGTCGCGATGTGCAGCTTTGATATATGACGGCCTGTTCCCCTTTTTTGTTTTAGCATGAAGCGTGAACTGACTTATTACCATGATACTGCCTCCGGTATCCATTACAGATAGATTCATTATATCATNATTATCGTTAAATATCCGGATTTGTACAATTTTATTACAAAGCCATTCGANATCCGGGTTATTATCTGATTCTTCAAAACCTGCAAAAATCAGTAATCCCGGACCGATCTTTGATTTGATTTTCCCGGCTATCGTAACCGAAGCTCTTTTTACCCGCTGAATTACAGCTCTCATGGCAATCTTTTTATGATATTCAAATATATGCAATCAATTTAGGAAACCTGAAAATGATGTTTTATATTATATTTGCGCAAATAAAGAATATTTCATGGATTACATTACAATTCTGGCGATAGCAATGGGCTTGTCATTCGATACTTTCGCTGTTTCCCTTTCATATGGGGTCATTCAGAGCAAAATCCTTTTCTGGCAGGCTGTAAGGATTGCATTGGTACTTGCCATATTTCAGGGAGGGATGGTTGTTGCAGGATATTTTCTGGGTTCAATAGTATCAAGTGCCCTGAAGGCGGCCGATCACTGGGTAGCTCTGGGGTTGCTTTCTTTCCTGGGAATAAAAATGATGATAGAAGGCTTTGGCAGGACCGGGGAAGATGAAATAAAAGATTACAGTAAAATGATGGTTCTTTTTACAGTTGCTATTGGAACCAGCATTGACGCTTTTGCCGTGGGAATAAGTTTTGCGCTTCTTGAAATTTTGATCTGGCAGTCGGGTATTATTATTGGAATAGTCACATTCCTGGCCTCAATGGCAGCTATAAGGATAGGAAAATCAGCAGGATCAAGACTGGGGAATAAAGTTGAAATAGTCGGAGGACTTATCCTGATTTCCATTGGAATAAAAATATTTCTCGAGCATTTTTTTGCAGGATAATCAGAACGGGATCATTTTCCTCTTACGTTTTTCAAAAACAGCCATTTCATTAAAACCGACGGATCTTAGCAAATCATATGCTTCATCAAAGTACTGTCCCACCCGTTGGGGCATATGTGCATCGGAATTTACACAAACCGGAATCTTTTCTTCCCTGAAAATATGCAGAAATTTCCGGTCAGGATAAAAATCTGCCAGAGGCTTGTTTCTGCCGTTAGTATTTAACTCAAATACAACATCACTGATCTTCATGACTTTTGCAAGCTTTCTGTAAAGGGGCTCCGGGTCAGAAATTGGTTTATAACCATAGATTCTTATTAAATCGCAATGAGCTATTATATCGAAAAGACCTGAAGAAACTGCATTGCAAACCTGGTCAAAATATGATTCAAATAACCTGTCAGGATTTTTTCCCGTATAGAATTCAGGCCCTTCATCTACGGTTTTTTCTCCGAGATAATGAACTGATCCTATAGCATAGTCGAGATCAATGCTATTAAGAAAGGCTTCCGTTTCCTTTTCTTTTCCTGCAAAAAAATCTACCTCAAGTCCTGTTTTTATACTGATTTCGCCATTGTTTTTACGAAGGGAATCAATATTGTTTAAATAGATTGAAATGTTGCCCGGATTCATATTCCCATCCTGCTGGTCCTTAAATAATGTGAGATGTTCGGAAAACCCTATTTCTTTTAATCCGGCAGCAATAGCAGGCGCAATGTAATCCTTTGGAGCCGCTCTGCCGTCGCTGTATAAGGAATGTATATGATAATCAGTTCTGTAAACCATTTAAAATTTATGAAACAGTTTTTGTTAATATATTTCAAAATAGGACCAAATTTGTCAATAAAACAAATTGAAAGAGGCCAATATGATCAGGAAAATTATAAATTTGTGAAAAACTGAATATTGTGAGCGAAAACAAAAATTATTGTGTTTGTGCTGAATGTGATTTCAAGGATGTCGTATTTGCATATCTCGACGATCCGACGATCCAGGAACTTTGTAATAACAAGGTGGAACAATCTTTTAGTAAAGGTGAAATAATCAACCATGAAGGTGAAAAAATCACAAGCTTCAAATATCTTAAAAGCGGACTGGTTAAATTATACAGAAGAACTCCCAACGGAGAGGAACAGATCATCACTATAACGCGTCCTTTTGAGTTTGTAAGTAATATGAGTATTTTTTCTGAAGACCGTTACAGGTATTCTGTTTCAGCTGTCGAAGATTCCGTTGTCTGTATCGTTAACCTTGAATTCATAAAAGGATTATTCTTAAAAAGCGGAGGTTTCGCTCTGGGTCTTATTTCCAAGATATCCAGGATTAATGATAAGATAATAAACCAGACACTTGATATAAGACAAAAAAATCTGGTAGGAAGAGTCGCGTTTATTTTACTTTATTTTACAAAAGAGATTTATAAATCCAGGGTGTTTGACCTTCCTGTTTCAAGGAAAGAAATAGCAGAATATATCGGAATGAGTACTGCAAACGTTATCAGGACGATTTCAGAATTTAAAAAAGATGGTACAATAAAAGTTTTTGGAAAAACTATAGAAGTGGTTGATATTGACAAACTTGAAATCATTTCGAAAAGAGGATAAAAATAATATTTGTCTGGTTATTATATTCAGGCACTTTACTTATAATCGTCCGGTTCTTCTTGTAAAAGCAGACAGGCGGAGTGACCATGCTCCCATTGTATAATGATTTTAATTTCAAGAACTAAATAAATCATAGTATGAAAAAACCTTTTGTTTTAACCGGAATCATTCTGGTTTCTGTTATTTTATACGGGCAAACTGATCCTGTGCGATCCTCCGGATCATCAAATGCTAAGGATAAGGGTGAAAAATATTATACGCTTTCAGGATACAGGCATGGAGTAAATTTTTTTCCTAAAGTATTTTTATCACAGGTTCAATATGAGGCAGAAGAGACTCTTTCATTTGATAAATATCATTCTGCAGATGTTATATACACATGGCTTAAGAGATGGTCTGAAAAATACCCGGAACTTGTTGATTTGTACCAGGTAGGAGAAAGTTTTGAGGGCAGACCCATTTTCCAGATAACAGTCACTAACAAAAAAACAGGAAAAGATACTGATAAACCGGCTGCATTCTTTGAAGGAGGCCGGCATAGCGGGGAAGTTACCGGAACAGAATCGGTTCTCTGGCTTATCAAATATCTCCTTGATAACTATGGAAAAGATCCTGATGTGGCACATCTTCTTGATACAAAAGCAATTTATCTGAAACCAATTAATAATCCCGATGGTCATAATCTTTATATGAACACGGCCCAAAGTAACAGAAGCACAGTGCGGCCTGACGACAGTGATGGTGATGGGTTGCTTGATGAAGATGCTCCTGACGACATTGATGGTAATGGTGTTATTCTGACCATGAGATGGAAGGATGAAAAGAAGGGTAATCTGATTCCCGATCCCAAAGACTCAACCGGACGAATCATGAAAAGGGTCCAGGCCGGGAAGGGAATATATCTTTCAGCATCTGAAGGGATTGATAATGACGGTGATGGCCGTATAAATGAAGATGGCATCGGAGGGCTTGATCTTCACAGAAATTATCCGGAAAACTGGAGACCAGAAGCAGAAGAGACAGGTCGCGGATATACCCAGGGAGGTGCAGGAGAATATCCACTGAGTGAGACAGAAACGAGGGCTGTGGTCTCATTTCTTCTCACGCATCCTAATGTTTATATAGTAAACTCGATGGATACAAGTGTCCCTATGCATCTCCGACCTCCTTCAACTTCTCCCTCAGAAGAAAGAATGTACCCGGAAGATCTGAAATGGTATAAGATATTTGATGATATTGGCAAAAAGATAACTGGTTATGCCAAAGCAGGGGATGTCTATAATGATTATGGAAGCGGGACACCGTTGTTTGGTCACGGACCCGACTTCGGATATTGGTATTACGGGGCTATCTGGTACGGCGATGAGATATGGAACGGAGCAAGGAACAAAGATTATAACGGTGATGGGGTTATTGACCAACTCGATATGATCAGGTGGGATGATGAAGAAAATAACGGGGAAGGATTTTTTGAATGGAAACCGGCAAAGCATGTGGTTTATGGAGATATTGAAATAGGTGGTTTTAATCCTAAATTTTTCTCACAGAACCCACCGGCTAAACACCTGGAAACATGGATAAAAAATGAAGCGATGTTTAATCTTGAAATGATAAAATACCTTCCGGAGCTTGTCTGGGAAAACATTGAAGTCAAAAAATCTAAAACGTATAAGTCTGACTCGGCAGATTATCAGGTAAAGGTAAGTTTCAAAAACATCGGGAAACTTCCAACGGCTTTGAAACAGGCTCACCTTGTTAAAATAGTAACAGATGACCGTGTTGTGTTAGATCTTGATACGGCATTCACTGCGAATGGGAAACCGGGCTATAAGGTTATTCAGGAGGAGAAACCGGTAAAGGGAAGAGAAAGCCGGGGCGGGTTTTCAGAGAGCGACAGACCGGTACAACGCAAACCGATATTTGTAAATGTACCTGATACCCAGGGAGGCTCAGTGTCCACTGCTGTTTTCACCATAAGGCTTTATAACCTTAACGAGTTGAAAGGTAAAGCAAGTCTTTTTTCTACACGGGGTGGTGTTTTAAAGGATAAAGAATTTTTGATCAGGTAATAAATACTTCAGAATCAAATAATATTTTTAAATCGTACCGGTCATTTTTTCATCTGCAATAGCTTTAAGATAAATGTTACAAAGGTCAGCGATGTGAATCCATGGCATATATTGGTGTCCGTTTCCGGCCAGAACCAAAAGCGGACTAATTATAAACATTTGTAATAATATTAAAAAGTTCTACTTTAGAGGTCTTAAAATTTACTAATAATGGTATCAAATAAAAAGCAGCAGGTTATGGTAAATCAGAAAACAACAAAAGGGATAATTGCTATTCTTACCGGTGGAGGAGATGTCCCTGGACTCAACCCGGCAATCCGTGCCGTTACAATACGGGCAAACCGCGAAGGATATAAAGTAATCGGGCTTCGCAGGGGATGGGCAGGTCTTACAGAGCTGATCAGGGATAGCAAAGCCGACAACAGCAATTGTTATCAGTTACTTACGGACGATATCGTTAATAAAGCAGGTCGTACAGGAGGTACCTTTTTACATACTTCAAGGACCAGACCCAGCCATATGGCAAAAGCAAACGTACCCGAGCATCTTCAAGGTACATACAATGCAGAAATGAACGACCTTACTCCCGATATTATAAAGAATCTTGAATGGCTCGGCGTTGATTTCCTTATTCCTATAGGAGGTGACGATACTCTGAGCTATGGGGTTCATCTTTACAAACAGGGAGTAAATGTTGTTGCTATTCCAAAAACAATGGACAACGACGTGCCGGGAACTGATTACTGCATAGGGTTTAGCACCTGTGTCACAAGGACTATTCAAATGACAAACAGCCTTAGGACCTCAGCCGGATCACATGAAAGACTCCTGGTACTTGAGGTGTTCGGAAGATATGCCGGATTCACTGCCATGCTTCCAACGATGGCAGGTGCTGCAAACAGGTGTGTAATACCCGAATTTGAATTTGATATTAACCTTCTTACAAAACTTCTTGTTGAAGACCGGAATCATAATCCAAGCAAGTATTCGGTAGTCCTTGTTTCTGAAGGAGCGATGTTCAAAGGAGGAGAAATGATCTTTGCAGATAGTGAAAAAGATGCTTATGGTCATGCAAAACTTGGAGGTATCGGAGATCTTGTCTCTAACAAACTGAAAGAACTGTCGGGTAAATATAATAAAGGTAAAACTATAAATGTTATAAATCAGAAACTTGGTTATATGGTCCGGGGCGGGGATCCTGATTTTCTCGATTCAATTGTTCCGATGGCTTATGGTAATCTTGCACTTGACCTGATCCTTAAAGGGGTTCACGGAAGAATTGTAGTTCTGAAAAATGGCAGATATGACAACCTTCCTATTGATGTGGTAACTTCCTCAAAGAAAATAGTTAAAGTATCTGATTACTATAACGTTGAGAGGTTAAGACCATACTATCACAGTTTTGAAATGAAACCATTCCTCCTAATGGCTTCAGACAACTAGTGAATAAATTCAATAAAGGACTTATAATTTATTGACAATGAGTAGAGACGATCAGATTGATCGTCTCTGTTTTTTAATAGTTAACAGAGGTTTATGCTTACGGAACAAAATTATTTACTTTTGTCATAAACAGGGTTAAATTGGAAACAGGGCTGATATTAAAATCAACAGGCAGTCGCTACCGTGTATTAACAGAACATGGTAATATTATCGATTGTGTCATCAAAGGCAGATTAAGGGTCAGGGAATTATATACTACAAATCCTGTTGCCGTTGGAGATAATGTTCTTTTTGAACCTGAAAGAAAAAGTGATTCAGGAATCATTACGGAGGTTCTGGAAAGAAAAAATTATATTCTTAGAAAAGCATCCAACCTTTCAAAACAATCTCAAATCATTGCTGCCAATCTTGATCAGGTATTTCTGATGATCACAATAATTCTTCCGGAGACCCCTGTTGAATTTATTGATAGATTTCTGATAACTGCTGAAGCTTACAGGGTGCCCGCCAGGATTATCATTAACAAGACCGATCTTTATAAGGATACAGAATTATCAAAAATGGAAAGCCTGATTTCTTTATATAACAAAATCGGGTATGAATGTATCAGACTTTCTTTGTTTAACATGACAAATCTGGGAATTCTGGAACAATTAATGAAGGATAAAATAAGCCTGATATCAGGCAATTCGGGAGTAGGAAAAACCACACTCCTTAACTCCCTTAATCCGGCTTTAACCCTTAAGACTGAGGCGATTTCTGATTATCACAAACAAGGAAAGCATATCACAACTTTCCCCGAGATGCACCAGATGCCATTTGGGGGTTTTGTTATTGATACTCCCGGAATCAGGGGATTTGGAGTTGTTGGCATGTCAAGGAATGAGATCTATCATTTTTTCCCCGAGATATTCAGAATATCAAAGGAGTGCAGATTTAATAATTGCCTTCACCTCGATGAACCAGGGTGTGCTGTAAGAGTTGCGGTTGAAAATGGAGGTATTGATCCTTTGCGTTACAGGAGTTACATTAATATCCTCGAAGATGAAAATCCTAAGTACAGGTAAAATGGGGAAATGATTTATTAATTTTATCTTTGTATTCGATTGAAGATTAATATTTTGAAGTTATGAAAAAGATTCTGATTCTTGTTTATTCAGTATTTTTTGTGATATTATTGACAAATTTCATTTATTACAAAAGCCTGTATAATAAACAAATAAACTATATAATTGAGTTGCTTAACCGTCAGGTTCAGGTAGTAGGTCTTTCAGTCGATAATACCAATAATCTCTTTTTGAGTGACCTTAATAAAATCTGTTTTTCGGAAGATCTTGCTATGTTTTTCAATAATCCGGACAATCAGTATAAGGCAAAAGATAAAATGAAATTGTTCTTCTCAAAATATCAGAATTTCGTAACAGGTATTAAATTATACGATAATAACAAAAATGAATTCACATTAAAGAAAGATGAGACCAAAGATGAGACTACAGATGAATGGCTTGAACAGCCTTTTAAACTACATGTTCAGGGGAAAATATTGGAGAAGGAAGATTTGGTCATTGATAACAGAAAATATGAATATTATCTGCCGGTAATAAAAGATAATGTTGTAATTGGGAACATTGTTGTAAGTGTCGATTATCAGAAATACTTTTCAGATATATTCTCGGAATTTAATCTGAAGGAGTACCAATGGCAATGGGTTGTAAGTGATTCAGGAGAAATAATTTTTGATAATAATGCAGACAGGATGGAATATTCGGGAATAAAGAAATTTATGTCTGAAATTTCAAACGGTTCAAACGAAAATATTATTCATAAGGCAAAAATTAATGGCAAAACAAAAGAGATAATTTCATCATATTACTCGACACAACTTCTACAAAGAGACATGGGACTTGTATTTTCGGCCCCCACGGATTTTTTCCAGACGTACATTATCAGGAATTCGATTTTTATAGTTCTGGGAACTTTGTTCCTCATTCTGGTTATTATTTATGTTTTCGTGAGATATCTGAAATCGTTTAAAACTGAAATGAACCCGGTAAATGCTTCGGAGAAAATGCTGTTTACCCTTATTGAAGAGATGCCTGTCGGAGTCGTTATTCACAATAAAAACAGGAAGATAATTAAGGCAAATATGGTAGCTGCTGGCATATATTCATTTTCAGATGAAATAGAAATGGAAGGGAAGATTTTCCCTGAAGCATCTCTGTTTGGAGAGAGTGAATATTTTTCAAAGAATCTTGGGAAAACTTTTAACCCAGCCAATTTAATAGTAATTAAAAAAGAAGCTGAAGAAATTGTATTGTACCGGAACTCTATTCCGGTAGTTTTTCTTGGAGAAGAAGCTATAATGGAGATATTAATTGATATTACCGTGTTGGAATCTGCAAGAAAACTTGAATCACAGGCAAATAATTCCAAACTGGAATTCCTTTCAAGAATGAGCTATGAAATAAGGACTCCGCTAAATGGCATTATCGGGATGACAGATGTTCTTGCTTATTATGAGCTTTCAAGGGAGGTTAAAGAGATCGTGATTTTACTACGACGCTCAACGGAAGCACTTGTGAATATTATAAATGATTTACTCGATTTTTCTAAAATAGAAACAGGCAAAATGATCCTCGATGAGGTTCCTTTTTCACTGCGTGAAGAGTTTAACAGTTGTGCCGATCTGGCCAGAGGATATATAACATCAGATGATCTGAAACTGGAAGCATTTGTGGAAGAAAATGTGCCAGATAATATTATTGGCGACCCGGTCAGGATCAGACAGGTACTGACCAATCTGTTAAACCATTCTCTAAAATCAACAGAAAAAGGATCGATACGCCTGAAATGTCATCTCCGAAGTTATAATAACGAAGTCGTCAAATTGGGATTTGAATTAACAGATACCGGTACAAGCTTTGACAAAGAAGAACTTAAAAAGATATTCGGAAAATATGTGAATATTGAATCAAAAGCAGTTAAGACAAATGAAGAATCAGGTTTCGGTACTATTCTTGCCGGTCAGCTTGTCGAACTTATGGGAGGAGAGCTCTCTGCCGAGTCGCCTTCAGGTATTGACGGGAAAAGGGGAACAAAAGTCACTTTCACAATATCAGTCTATTCCAATGATAAACAGGTAAAAGACCTTCATCCTGAAGAAATCAAGACATTTGAGAGTATTAAAACTCTTGTTATAACAGGGACACAGAACAGGGATGAAGAAATACTTAGTGCCCTTCATAAAATAGGGCTATCGGTTTCGATAACAACTTTCCAGAACTCAACAATAACCCAGCTTAAATCAAATCTGGACTTTCAGGAGGAAAAATATCGTCTTATAGTGATCCTGGATAATAATGAATTTGACGGATTTGAGGCTGCAAAAGGAATATGGGAAAATGATCTTTCATCAAAATTCATAATGCTGATGATCAGCACAAATGATAAAAAGAGAAATTATGTGAAATGTATGACAATGGGAATTGACAACTATCTTATAAAGCCGTTTGGAATAAATGAGTTGCGGACCATAATACATAATAGTTTCCCTTTTGTTGAAACGAAAGATCTCTCTAAAGATGAGTACAAATTGAAAAGCGAAATTAAGGTGCTGGTTGTTGAAGATAATAAAATGAGCCAAAAAGTTATTGGCAAAATGCTCAACAGGCTTGGATACACTTTTGACCTTGCCGATGATGGTGATTCAGGATATCAGATGGCCAAAAACAATAAATATGATATTATTTTTATGGATCTTATAATGCCTGTGGCTGATGGTTTCGAATCAGCCCAGAAAATTCATGAAATCGATAAAAAAATATTAATTGTGGCTTTTTCTGCCGATAATATGCCAGATTCCAAAAAGAAAGCTGAATCAGTTGGGATAAGGGAGTTTCTTTCAAAACCTGTCAGGATGGAAGAACTTAATAAACTCTTTGCAAAATATTTCAAGAAAAGCTGAGTAATTCTATTTAATAACTGAAATTCAATTATCTCAAAGAGGAAGAGTATCAATTATGTCATCCGGCAAAAAAATTGATGTGGTAAATTTTCTTAAACAGGCAGAAACCGTTCCTGTAATCGATGTGCGTTCTCCATCAGAATATTTTGGCGGTCATATTCCCGGGGCAATAAATATTCCACTGTTTGATGATTATGAAAGGGACGCTGTCGGTAAAAAATACAAAAAAGAAGGCCGGATTAGAGCGATTCTTGAAGGATTGGAACTGACAGGGCCCTCTATGTCTTCCAGGCTGACAAACGCTTTAAAAGTCGCTAAAGAGGGGCGTCTTCTCATTCATTGCTGGAGAGGAGGAATGAGATCAGAAGCAATGGCATGGCTCTTTTCATTAGGTGATATTGAGGCAGAAATCCTCGATGGCGGGTATAAAGCTTACCGGAATTATATTCTTGAGAGCCTTTCTGAAAAAAGGACAGTGATAGTTTTGGGCGGATTGACGGGAAGCAGCAAAACGCATATTCTTAACTACATTAATAAACAGGGGAATCAGGTAATTGACCTTGAGCAACTTGCAAACCACAAAGGATCGGCTTTCGGGTCACTTGGGCAACTGCCCCAACCAACTACTGAACACTTTGCAAATCTGTTATTTGAAAAATGGAGCCGGATTCACAAAGATCTGCCTGTTTGGTTAGAAGACGAAAGCCGCAATATCGGCACCGTTTTTATGCCTGAAAAATTTTACAATAATATGCAGGAAACCCCGACGATTGTTTTGCTGATGGATGTTAAGACGCGATTACCAAGGCTAATTGAGGAATACTCAACTTATCCGCCGGACAAACTTAAGGAATCGATAGCTAAAATAAGCAGGCGTCTCGGGGGTGATAATACCCGTGATGCAATGAATGCTGTTGACCAGTGTGATTTTGGAAAGGCGATTGAAATAACACTTAATTACTATGATAAAGCATACTTATTCGGGATAAAACGAAAAGGCAATAATAGTATATTTTATATTCAGACAGATACAAACGATGTCGAAGTCAATTCTTTAAAAGTTCTGGAAGTTGCTGAAAAGATAGTCTGGTAAATGAGTTTTTTCATTGTTTTTTAACCTCACTTTCGTCAACCCATTTATATATTTTATCAGATCTTCTGATATAATCGGAAACTTTAATTGAACAGAACTCCCCTTTAAATGCTTCATCTGTGACTTTTAGGTCAACACGGATCTCTTCAACATTGTACTCAACAACACCGGTTGTTGGTCCGGTAATAAGAATAACATCGCCTTTTTTGAGATTTCCGTTTTCAAGTTTTATTTCCGCTACCTTAAGTTTGGTAAAATAGTTTGTAACCTTCCCAAGGTAAATTTTTCTTTTTGTGGCGCTCGAACCATAGTGAGCATTCCACTCTCCCAGTTTTTGGCCCAGATAATAACCATCCCAGAATCCTCTGTTAAAAACAGTTGAAAGTCTCTCTTCCCATTTCCCGGCTTTTTCAGGGCTGAAGGTTCCGTCCAGAACCGCAATTACTCCTTCATTATAACACGATGAAACAATTTTAACATATTCTGCAGACCGGGCTCTTCCTTCAATTTTCAGAACCCTTACACCGGCCTCAATAAGCCTGTCAAGGAAACCTATTGTACACAGATCTTTAGGAGACATGATATACTTATTGTCTATTTCAAGCTGATAACCTGACTCTTTCTCTGTTACAATATACGGTTTCCGGCAAGTCTGGTAGCAGTTACCCCGGTTTGCTGACCGGTTATTCTCATGAAGACTAAGGTAACACTTTCCTGAAATGGCCATACACAATGCACCATGGGCAAACATCTCTATCTTAACAAGATCACCATGAGGTCCTCTGATATTCTTTTCACGGATAGTGTCATAAATGTATTTAACCTGATCAAGGTTTAGTTCTCTTGCCAGGACAGCTACATCGGCCCATTGTGAATAGAACTTCAAAGCTTCTATATTGGTTATATTCAGCTGAGTAGAGAGATGTACTTCAATTCCAGCGCGGGAAGCGTAATTTATAACAGATAAATCAGAAGCAATAATTGCCGATACTCCGGCTGCAACAGCTGCATCAACAATTTTCCGCATCTGTTCAATCTCGTGGTCATACACCACAACATTTACAGTGAGATAGCTTTTGAGCCCTGCATCCTTGCAAATTGTTGCAATATTCCGCAGATCGTCGAGAGTGAAATTGTTTGAGGAAGCAGCTCTCATATTAAGATTTTCGGCGCCGAAATAAACCGAGTCTGCGCCACCCTGAATAGCTGCCATAAGCGAATCATACGATCCGGCAGGAGCCATAATCTCAATATCTTTCCTGTTCATCTCTGTTTGTTTACGGGCTGCAAAGATAGCAAAATAGCTATTTCCTGTTCATTATGATCCGTATGGAAGACCCTTTCCCGACTTCAGAATGCTTTACAAAGATCTTTCCGTTGTGATATTCCTCAATGATCCTTTTTGCAAGCGAAAGGCCCAATCCCCATCCTCTTTGTTTTGTTGTATATCCGGGGTTAAAGATCTTTTTGAAAGCTGATTTTGGGATTCCTTTACCAGTATCAGAAATGTCGATAAGTACATTTTTTTCAGTTTCAGTTATACGATATGTAATCTCCCCGTTACCTTCCATTGAATCAATGGCATTCTTTGAAATATTCTCAATTACCCATTCAAAAAGTGCCGCATTGACCTGAATTCTTACCTCAGGTTCGGGATTAAAACCAAGGTTAAATATGATTTTTGAAGAGGATCTAGATTTAAGATAATCAACAGTCTTAATAATTAACGCTGAGATATTTTCATTATTTAGAGAAGGTTTTGATCCAATTCTTGAAAATCGTTCAGTCACCTTTTCAAGCCTTTCAACATCAAGGGCAAGTTCCCTGTTAATAGTAATTTCAGGATATTTTTGCTGTAAGATCTCTATCCAGCCGGCAAGGGATGAAGTCGGTGTTCCAAGCTGATGGGCAGTCTCTTTAGACATTCCTACCCACACCTGGTTCTGCTCAGCTTTACGCGACGAACTGAATGCCAGATATGAAACCAGGATGAAGAGGATTATAATACCAACCTGCACATAAGGATAATAAATCAGCATTGTAAGAATAATGCTATCCTTATAATAAACAAGATTAAAGTGGTCATTATCAAGGTCAATTTTAATCGGGTCGTTTTTCTGCCTGATTTTTTCAAGATTTTTTTTCAGGAAATCAAGCTCATTAATCCTGTTTTTATCAAAATTTCTGGAATCAATTATATTATCAGATTCATCAGTGAGGATAACCGGAACCGTATTATTATATTCGATAACCGTCAGCATGAAATCGAGGTTCTGGTTTGAATCAGATGAATTAATTAATCGTGTTGCCTCTGCCCACAACTCAACATTCTCCCTCTCTTCTGCTTTGAGTTTATTAACCAGGTTTTCGGTATAAATCAACGAAGAGAGCCCTATAAGCACCGCAAATAGAAGCAATGCCAGCTTCCAGCCAGTTTTTTGATTGAAAATGTTCAATGCTATTTTTTCTTAAAAAGATTTTTTACCGGATTAGATTTTTTTTCTGCCGGGACTTCAGGTATACTCCTTACAGAATCGCCTCTTTCATCCCATGTTATACGGAACCTTGGTCTTTTTTCTTCCGTTTTTTTAACTGATGAGTCGTTTTTAAACCAGCCGTACTCCTCTTTCAAGACAGCTTTCAATGATTGGCGTTCAGCTTTTATATTATTCTTTATTTCACTTCCTGCTGCCTTAATATCATAACCTACTTTTACATCGTTACCCTTATTTTCAATCTTCAGGAGGAGCGAAGTGCGTCCAAGACCATCATCCTCAATTATCCCAAATTCTGAATTATTCTTCTTGTTCTTCCGGACTTTTTTACTCAAAATTTCAGAAAGAAGCATTTTTACATGGTATTCATAATTATTATCAAAACTGTGTCTACCGTTAACTGACAGATCAACTGCAGATGATCTGACATCCATCTGAGGAATATACAGAAAGTCATTTCTTATAAAAAAATCATTTTCAAACTTGTCAAAACTGATGTTCTCAAGTTCTGAAAGCTCAATGTATGAAGAGAGCTTTTTTACCGGATCAAAATTGACAAGAGTCCCTTTTGTGACAATATATTTGCCTTCAGCAGTTAAAGATTTTATCTCAGGCTTTAGAAGGGAATCCATTGGAAGAAGAAGAGAGACAGAACCTGAAAGAGTCCCTGTCAGGTTTTCCGCTTTCATAAAAGTTTGTCCGAAATTATTGAAAGAAGTGAATGCACTGTTAATATCAATTCCTTTAAGGTTAAAAGAACCTTTTGTAATTATTGATTTATCAACATTTTGTGCAATAATACCATTACCTGATATAATACCTCCTAACGAATTAAGAGATAGTGATTTAAAATTTATTATTCCTGGTTTATAGCTGAGAACCCCGGTTATCTTCTCGCCATGAAAGGTTTTATATTGGAGCGTATCAATATTGAAATTAATGTCAAGAACGATATTCTCAGGCAACGAATATGTTCTTTTTCTGAGACTTGCAGGATTACTATTGCTGCTCTGAAAAAGCTGCCCGGGAAAAAATCTGTTAAATGTAACATTTGCTGAAGCACTCATTTGAACATTTCTGCCGGCTAGCCATTCGGGAAGATTTTGGAATTCTCCATCAATCATAATTATATGATCTTTATATGTTAATTGCAGACTATCTGCAGTAACAATACGGGAGAAATTAACTTTCCCGTTAACATCATTAATTGTAAACTTTCCATTTCCCATTTCAAGGCTGAATCCTTTGAAATTAAGATCACCTTCAGGGTTCAGCTTAAGAAGATCAGTGACAGAAAAATTCACATTTCGGATTATTTCTCCACTTAATTTCAGGTCTGAGTCTATTGAACCGCCAGTGTGCGAAATGCTTTGCAGATCAAAGAACTCCTTAAGTTCAGCAGGTTTAAGAGTTCCGGTTAAAAAAATTGATGTCAGAGGATGAGTAAAATTGTTTATTATAAATGATCCGTTATATACCGATGAACCGAGCTTCAGGGAAATGTCATTGAGAGAAACACTGCTTGTCACCGGAAGGTTTTTTGTCCCGTTTGAAAAGAATCCTGTGAAAGAAAGATCTTCGACAGAGAGATCTGATTTTCCGTATTTAATGTGTCCATTAGCGAGAGCAGCTATTATTTCAATATGCGGATTCACAGTTCTGGATAAGAGACCTTTTATCGTTCCGTTCACCTTAAGAACTCCTGAAGGATCATAATCATTTATTGCAAGCCGTAGTTTATCAGGAAGGTATTTTCTGGCCCTTGATATGTCTATATTCTGACCGTTGAGCTTTAGATCAAGCATATCGTTTTTTGAAACTGTACCTTCAAGTCCAAAAACAAAATCATCAAGCTTCATGGTACTTTTTCTGAACAGAGTTGCACTGTCGGAACTGTGAAGGCTGATGTCAAGGTCGGCATCTATACCTTTCGTTATTCTGGTTGTATAGAGTTGAAAAAGAGCTATATGAACAGACGAATTTGCAGAAAAATCTATAATGTTTTCTGAGACCTTACTTTTCAAACGGCTGCTTTTTATCTCTCCCTGAATTAAAAGATTTGTCGCCCGATTGTAATAAGTAGTTGAAATATTTGAAAGATTTACTCTTTCAAGATTCACTTCAAATTCATTGTTTTTTCCGGTTTTTTTCTTCGATTTGATTTCATAATTTACATTACCGGCACTGTCAGAGAGCAAATTAATTCTGCCTGATTTTATTCCGATTCTGTCGATGGTATATTTGCCTTTTATTATATCTCTTATACTGAATTCGACCGAAACAGAACCTGATGCCAGCAGAGTGTCAGTGTTAACTCCTGTAAAGCCGGTTGTGTCAAAAGAGGGAGATGAGTGTACCAATACATTTTTCAATTCCAGAGAGGCCCTGGGGAACTTTCTCAGGAAAGAGAGCCTGAAATCCCCGATATCGAGTTTTGTGGTTATATTATCATTGAGAGATTTAAGTATAATATTCGCAACACTTTTCTGCAAAAAAAGTGAAGCTGAAAACAGGATAATTGAACCGAGAGCTATCAGGATTGCGGTAATTTTCAATATCTTAAGAAAGATTCTCATAATCTTGTCAGAAAAGGTTATTGTTGTTGGAATTTCAAATGAACAAAGTTAAGTCATTTGAATGAATTATATCTTCTGCTTTAAAAGGAAGGAGAGATGGAATGAAAAGGGCTTTGACAGGTTTTTCCCCAAGAAATTCCTTTATGTTATTTTTTGGATAATCGAGGTATGGTTCCCCGGGATTAGTTGAATTGCTTATAAGCAGTAATCTCATGATTTTTTAATTGAAGGTATCCTGATAATGTTAAATGTATTGTTTAAGATATTGATTAAGAGCAATTTTCCGCTTAGGACTATTCCTGTTCCGGTTATGATCTTAATTACTTCATTTGCCATATATGTTCCTATTATTCCCGGGAGTACCCCCATAAGGCCTACTTCGGATGGACTTGGGTTTTTAATATCAGATCTGTTTTCACCCGGATTATAGCTTCTGTAATCCGGTCCTCCGTTGAAATTAAAAACAGATACCTGCCCCTCATTTTTGTAAACAGCCCCATGTACCATCGGTTTATTAAGAAGAACGCAGGAATCGCTAATATCATATCTTGCTTCATTATTATCAGTGGCGTCGATAATAATATCGTAATTTTTAAAAATATTCTGAGAATTAGTTTTGTTAAGTTTAAGGTTAATAACCTCGATGGCAATAAGAGAATTAAGATGTTCAAGACGGGTTTTTGCAATAATTGATTTTAATTTTCCGACATCGTCAGACCCATACAGTACCTGTCTCTGCAGATTTGTTTCACCTACAATATCAAATTCAACAATACCTATCTTTCCAATACCGGCCGCTGCCAGATATTGAAGGGCAGGACATCCCAGTCCTCCGGCACCTACAACCAGAACGCGGGCATTTTTAAGTTTTTTCTGGCCATCAACCCCAATTTCAGGGATCATTATCTGTTTTTGATACCTCAGGATCTCCCTCGGGGATAAAACGTCAGCAGGCATAATTAATTTATGGTTGATTTAATACAAATATACGATGAAGGGACATTGCAAGCAACGCCCCTTCAACATTATAAAATCAGGTATTAATCAGAAAAATATTCCCGCAGGTTTGTTTTTTAATCGTTAAATGTGAATGCAAGGCCTATCTCAAATGGTTCAAGGGCATAGTATCCGGGTCCTTTACCTTCCTGAAACCAAGGAGTAAGATAATATGTTCCATAGATCATCTTGGTATGAGACCCAAGTTTAATTCCGCCAATAACTCCGGCCCCGATATTTAAACGATGACCTTCCCCTGTCGGCAACTGTAGTTCAAGTATCGCCGGAATGTTCAGATAGAGCGTGGTAAATTTTGATTTTTTTAATGGAACAGTTTCAACAGGAATTAATTCCTCAATTACGCCATTATCACCAACTTGAATATTATTGTTTCCTGAAAAAACATAATTGTTCCAGTTCAATCCAACTCCTGATACAATACCAAAATGTCTGAAAATTCCAAGGCTTATTTGTGAAAAGTTAATATTGAAACTATTTGATTTTCCTGAGTGCAGAGACATGTAGGATATACTTTCGGGGAGATTCATATTTGTGATGTGGTTGTAATTATTAAATCCAAACTCAGCTCCTGCCCAATGTCCTTTGAATCGTCGGGCATTTCTCTCATGACTATCTTTATTATCGTCCTCATCTCTGTGATTCTCCACATTATATCTCTCGAAGTTAACCTTAGTACCATTCTCCAGCGACTCTTTATTGTTAAGTTNCTTTTCTGATACTTCCTGGCTGAATCCCTGAAATACCATTGCTGTCAGTAATAATATAATTCCAATCTTTTTCATGATGATCTTTATTAATTGTTTTCAGAGATGTGACGGAAAGAAGGTGTAAAAAGTTACGGAGCAGGTTCAGCTTTTTTTACAGGTGCATTGAACTTTAGAATTCTTGAGCTGAAACGGAGCGATTTCAACTCACCGTTTTCGTCATTTGTTTTTTGCAAGGCCATCTGTTTTACAGAAGATTAGAATTGGGGGTTTAAAAACAAATAAATATATTTGTCTTGATCAGCGGAATCGAAAAGTAGTTATTGAGATGTCCGGATGAATGATATTTCGACCCGGAAAGCAATCTGTTCAAAAGCATATAATAACAATTAATAATAGAAAATTATGAAAAATTTATCACGCAGGTCATTTATTACAAAAACATCAGCAGTAGCAGCCGGTGCAATGTTATTGCCGGGGTTAACCCGATGCCGTGGAAACGGGAAAATCAATATTGCAGTAATTGGTGTAGGAGGACGAGGAAAAGCAAGCTGGAGTGAATGTATTAATGAAAATGTTGTTGCCCTGTGTGATGTTAGTGATAGCGCAGCGGCTGAAGGATTTGAAGCCTTTCCAAATGCCAGAAGATTCAAGGATTTTCGTGTTATGTTCGATAAGATGGCAAGAAAGATAGATGCAGTAATAGTTGCAACACCTGATCATACTCACTTTGCAGCAGCAATGGCAGCTATGCAACATGGCAAACATGTATTCGTTGAAAAACCTCTTGCACATAACGTCTGGCAACTTAGAACTNTGCGTAAAGCAGCAAAGCACTATAAGGTAATTACCCAAATGGGAAACCAGGGACATGCTACTATGGGTATACGTTATATTAAAGAATGGTATGAAGCAGGTGTTCTTGGAAACGTAAGGGAAGTAATAGCCTGGTTTAATGGTCCAGATTTTGACCCTAAGGGATATTTTCTTAAACCTGATAACTATCCTCCTGCGGAAGAACCGATACCAACCGGTTTGGATTGGAATTTATGGTTGGGACCAGCTGCAAACAGGCCATACAGCCATTTTTATCTGCCCCGCTTCTGGAGGGGTTGGTATGAGTTAGGTAATGGTGAACTGGGAGACTGGGCTTGCCATACACTTGATGCTCCATTCTGGTCGCTAGATCTTGGAATGCCGGTTTCCGTTGACTGTTCACAACGAACTCCTTCACCTGATGGATTTGTTTCTGATAAATCAGTTCTGAGTTTTGAATTTGAAGCCAGGGGAAATAAACCTCCGGTTTCACTTAAATGGTATGAAGGAGCTATAAAACCTGAAAATCGTCCGGAATGGGGACTTAAAGAACTGCCATCCTCAGGAATGATAATGGTTGGTGATAAAGCTACTTTAATGACAGGAGGTCGCCCAAATGATCCGAAACTGTTGATTCCGGAGGAGGAGTGGAAACATTTTACTGAAAATATGCCCGCACAAACAATCCCCCGCATTGAAGGAGGCCCGCTACCTGAATGGCTGGCTGCTATAAAAGGCGATGGCCCGATGCCGGGTTCAAACTTTGAATATTCAGCTCGTTTGACAGAAATGGCATCGCTTGGTGTAATGTCACAACGATTTAATACAAGGATTGAATATGATGCAGTAAACATGAAAGTTACAAATCATCCCGATTTCGATGTTTATATTAAGGAACCTGTTCGCAATGGGTGGAGTTATGGAGAGAATCTTTGGAAATAGGTGAAAATAACAGAGGAGATGGCTTATTATGTTATCATTAAGCCTCTCCTCTTTATTAAACGTAATAATGAAGAATATTGTTAATTCTTTACCTTGTATATCCTCACCCAGTCAATTTCCATTGTTGTCATACTGTTGATAGGTTTGTCCAGTCCGCCCGAAAACAAAATATACATTGGTTCCTGCGGCACACCTGATGTTTGTGTGAAAGCCACCGTGTTATTAATTTTCCAGACAAGTTTTTCAGGGGTCCATTCAAGGGTAAAAATAAAAAAGTCATTTGCATATTTTGATCTCAGAGAGGTTTTTACGATTTTACCTCCAGTTGAAAAGAAATCGAATAAAACCTTACCCTTTGAAGTACGACAGATATCGATATGAGGTGTAATCTTATCAGCAAGCATCCAGAAAGCGTTCTTTGCAGAAGGATTGCCAAGTTTGATTTTTGCAGTAAAAATGCCATATTTCTGCCTGAAGCTCTCTCCCGAGTTAATTAATCCTGAAGAAAAGGCAAATTCTTTTTTCTCAAAGCCACGAATTATAGACCATACTTTACCGGTAATTTTCTGTGGTTTGGTTACTATTTTAAGGAGACTGTTCCGGATTTCAAAATTATCTTTTTCAGTATATGCCTGCAAATCAGTATCAGCAGAATATCTGTCTTTAAGAAGCTTTTCACCCCAGTAATAATTGGTGAGCCATTTTTTTGTATCAAGCTTATCTCCTTCAAACTCATCGCTAAAAGTCATCTCCCGGCTTTTCAGGATGTTAAATTTATCAGAATCTTTTATTTTAAAATACCAGATAATATCACCGTTTTTCTTAAGCTTATCATATTCCTGAATCTCCTTAAACATCTGAGTCTTTTCGAATCGTCTTTTATCGAGCAGATAGTTTTTCTTTTCTTTGAACTCTGAGGTAGCGACAAAATTTTTAAGCGCATTATATCTTTTAAGACGCGCAGAACCTTCTGTATTGCGGAAGTTTAAATATTCTTTTGAGGACTTGAATTTATAGAATTCTTTAATTTCCTGACTTTTTTTAAGACGTGTATATTCAGTAAGCTTTTTATATTCTTCAGAATCTTTGAAAGTTATTGGTTTCATTTTCTGCTTTGCACGAAAAGCAGAAGATTTTATCAATGCTTCAAGCTCTTCAAATCTCAGAATTGTTTTGGATTTTATAGAGCTATCCTCTATTCCCTTTTTTCGAAATGATTTGATTTCGGGATCAGCTTTTAAAGCTTTATACTCAACCAGCTTCCTGTATTCATCAGTATCTTTGAAAGTAATGGGACGCATTTTTTGCTTTTCCCTGAATTCCGTTGAATTAATAAACTTTTCAAGAGTTTCAAAATCTGCAATCTTTTCAGAAACTTCCATCTCTTTGAATCTTTTAAGCTGATTCCCAAGGATAGTCTTGAAATAGAGAACGATGTCCTTTGCTTTTTGCAGGGACAGGAATTCTTTTTCTTTGGCAAATTCTTCAGATTTCTTGTACTGAAGAGATTCAATTTCTTTTCTTTTCTGAATGAAGGAGGATGAATTTACCATGTCCTTCAGTTCAATATATCTNGCCAATTGACCGGAAGCGGAAAAAGCCTGAAGTTTATCAAATTCTGTTATCAGAGCCTTTTCAGCTTGTTCAATTTTAGTAGTTGACGGGATCATTCCCAGTAAAAGCTTGAGACTTGCCATCTTAANAATGTATTAGATACAACCTGTTAAAGATAGAAATTCTTTCTAAAATAATTGATTAAGAGCTTTCAAATTAATTGTTTTTGGGTTTTGTAGTGACAATCCGGAACTAATTAAGCCCCGGAAATGCCATTTCAGGGAATAAATTTCATTGCTGAATTAAGATTTTGTTATCGCAGGGATTGTTTAAATTTACAGAAAAACCTGAAATATATGATTCGTTCTATTATTACTTTCGGATTTTCAGTGTTAAGTGTTTTTTCTCTGGATGCACAATCAATGTCTGCTACAGAGGTTATCCGGAAGGCTGATGAGAAATTCAACGGGGAAAAGAGCGGTTACAGTGTGATGACAATGACAATAATAAGACCCTCATGGCAAAGGAGAGTCGAATTTAAATCATGGTCCATGGGCGACGATTATTCCCTGGCATTCATTACTGACCCTGCCCGGGAAAAAGGGCAGTCGTTTCTTAAGAGAGGAAATGAAATGTGGAGTTGGAACCCGGCAATAAGCAGGCTGATCAAACTGCCGCCGTCAATGATGTCACAGGGTTGGATGGGATCTGATTATACCAATGATGACATCCTGCGGGAGTCGTCGATAGTAAATGATTATACCCATGCATTTGAAGGAGAAGAAGCAATAGATGGCCGTCTCTGTTATAAGATTAAACTTACTTCAAAAGAAAATGCAGGCGTACTCTGGGGTCATCAGATCTGGTGGGTTGATAGAAATGAATTTATTACCCTGAAAGCTGAACTTTTTGATGAAGACGGGTACCTTGTCAGAACGGAAAAGGCATCTGAAATTAAGACTCTTGATGGCAGGTTACTGCCGACACTGATCGAACTCATCCCGACAGAAACAGAAGGAAACAAGACAATTCTCAGAATAGTTGATATGAAGTTCAATATTAAAATTGAAGAGAGCTTCTTTTCGCAGCAGAATATGAAAAATATCAGGTAAAAAACCCCGAAAAGATTCAAATTATGAAAGACTTTCAGCTGGCATGGAGAAACCTCTGGCGTAACAAAAGAAGGACACTTATCACTGCTGCATCAGTTTTCTTTGCTGTTTTCTTTGCCTTAATAATGAGATCATTCCAGCTTGGTGCGTATGACCGTCTTTTTAAAAACGTTATTGAATCATATACCGGTTATCTTCAATTTCAGCACCGCGACTATATTGATGATCCGGTTCTTGATAACAGTTTTGAAGCCGATCAATCCCTTTTTGAAAAGGCTGAATCAGATCCGAATGTACAGGCAGTTGTCCCGAGACTTGAATCTTTTGCGCTTGGCGCTGCTGGAAGCAGAACACAGGGTGTAATGGTAATGGGGA
>JGI24132J36420_10000039_pt1 | contig 54277 bp, 43 predicted proteins | sample BarGraNGADG00212_3_FD_36420 | JGI IMG/M metagenome (IMG submission 36420) | reverse complement strand
ACAGGATATTAATAATGAAAAACTCTCCGGATCAGGAGAGTTTTTTTTTGGATTCACTTTATTTGAAATATTTTTTATTTCGATAAAAGCATCTTTGCAGCAACAAGCAGAAGAAGTATCCCGAATATTTTCTTTAATAATGCCTGAGGCAGATTCAAAGCCCACTTTGAGCCAAAATAAGAGCCTACGATAAATGTCACTGCCAGGATTAATGCAAATTTTATATTTACCTCCCCTGCCTTCCAGTAATTATATGCTGCAAATATTCCAATCGGCGGAAGCATCACCGCAAGGCTGGTTCCCTGGGCCGTTGTCTGGCTTAATCCCATTAAAAAAACAAGTGCAGGGATCATAATTATTGCACCACCGATACCCAGCATCCCTGCCATTATCCCGGTGATAACTCCTATTACAAGGAGAATTAAAAGCATAGAGACTGACATATTCATTGAGTTAATAGTTAACAAAATTTAAACAAATGTATAATTATTCTGTAAAACATTAAGGAATTGATAAGAGTTCGAAAAGGGGAATGGTTTTGTAAGTTGTTACAATATCTTTAAATTTGCGATTCGTTTGAAAGACAATGAAAAGCAGAAAACGGATTTATTTATTGTCAGGACTTGGGCTAACAAGCTTTATCATATTCATACTGGTATGGAGGTTGTTATTTGGAGTTACCATCGAAGCCGGAAAGACAAAAAAGGTTATTTATATTCCAACCGGATCCTCATGGTTACAGGTTAAAGATTCCTTAAATGCTCACCTGATTATAAAAAATGAAAAGGTTTTCGATTGGATCGCTCAGAAAAAGAATTATCCTATACATATTAAACCAGGCAAATATGTCATTGACAAGGATTTAAGTTATATAAAACTGGTCAATCTTTTGAGGTCAGGCAGTCAGACGCCTGTAAAAGTCACGTTTAGCTTTATAAGGACTCTGAATGACCTTGCCGGCAAAGTTGGAGGTCAGATTGAGGCAGATTCAACCGGACTTATTGCATTTTTATCTGATCCGGAAAACTACCGTAAAGATGGTTTTACAAAAGAAAATGTGATATCTGTCTTTATACCAAATACATACGAATTATTCTGGAATACAGGAGCGGAAGGCTTTTACCGGCGGATATTAATGGAATACAATAAATTCTGGAATGATCAACGATTGGATAGAGCCAGGGAAAAAGGCCTTGATCCTTTGGATGTTGCCATTTTAGCTTCTATCATAGATGATGAAGTCGCAAAACCTGATGAGAAGCCTCGTATTGCCGGAGTATATCTTAACAGGCTCAAAAGAGGAATTCCCCTTCAGGCATGTCCGACAATAAAATTTGCTTTAAATGATTTTACAATAACCAGGGTGCTTTATAAACATCTTCAGATTGATTCGCCGTATAATACTTATAAGCACAGGGGTTTTCCTCCGGGACCGATCGGATGCCCATCCATTGAAGGGATCGATGCAGTTTTGAATGCAGAACAACACGATTACTTTTATTTTGCTGCAAAGGCAGATTTTTCGGGGTATCATAATTTCTCACGTACACTTTCGGAACATAACCGCTATGCGGCAGTTTACCAGAGGGAGCTGAACAAAAGAAAGATATTCAAATAGTTCCGATTACTTCAACTTCGCGTTCAAGTTCTATTCCGAATTTTTCAAATACTGATTGCTTTATTTTTTCTGAAAGGTCATAGATATCTTTTCCGGTCGCTTTTCCATAATTTACGAGCACTAATGCCTGTTTTTCATGAACAGCGACATCTCCAATCCTTTTGCCTTTCCATCCGCATTGTTCAATTAACCAGCCTGCCGCCAGCTTGATATTACCTGAAGGTTCATTGAATGTTGGAATATCAGGATAAATCTTTTTAAGATTATCGGCAAATGAGCTTCTTACAACAGGATTCTTAAAAAAGCTCCCTGCATTGCCTGTAATCTCATAATCAGGTAGTTTGAATCTGCGGATATTAATTACTGCCTCTCTTATATTCCTTAGAGAGAGGTCACCTGATTTATCTACTTCATTTTTTAATGAGCCATATTCAAGATTAAGGATCGGATTGATATTCAACCTGAAATAGACCCTTGTTACCACATAGATACCTTTAAAGCGACCTTTAAAGATACTGTTCCTGTATCCAAACATGCACTCCTGATTGGTAAATTCTTTAATTGATCCATCTGTAATACAAACAGTTCTGACCTTTTCAATGTAATCTTTTACTTCAACTCCATAGGCTCCTATATTTTGTACCGGTGTAGCGCCCGTACTTCCCGGAATGAGGGAGAGATTCTCTACGCCGCCAAAGCCATTTGAAACACTCCATTCAACGAAAGTATCCCACTTCATACCAGCACCTGCGGAAACTATGACGTGATCGGGATAACTCTCTGTAATACTTATTCCTCCTATCAGGGGATTAATAATAGTTCCCTTAAAATCAGAAGTAAAAAGAATATTGCTTCCCCCGCCTAATATCAGCAATGGTTCATTAACCGGCCGTTTTTCCCTGAAGAACCGGATAACTTCATCTTCCGTATCAATCAAGACAAGGTGATCAGCTGAATAATCGAGCCCAAATGTGTTGTACTTTTTTAAGGAAATATTTTTATAAGTCAACATCCTTTTTTTTGCAAAAATATACAATCTGCTCAAATAAACGCTCATACTCCAATCATCCCCCAAATCAATAAATTAGAAAAGTGAAAGTGAAAAGTATCTGATTTTTGTAAATTAAATATTAATTTGCGTGTGATTAAAACTGACATGTTCTAACCTGAAAAAAAATTATCATGAAAAGCAACCGCCGTAATTTTTTAAAAACAGCAACTTTTGCCGGAGCCGGAGCAATGACCACCAGTTTATTATCTGGCTGTTCTGCTAAAGAAACCGAATCTAACCTCGCAGCTATCCTTGAGTCAGCAAAAAAGTCTCATTCACAGAAATTTAATATGTCTGGTTACGCTGCTCCTGCACTGCCCGTTATTAGAATTGGGGTCATCGGACTGGGTGACAGGGGAAGCGGTGCTGTTGAAAGGCTTTCATATATTGAAGGTGTTGAGATTAAAGCATTGTGCGATCTTCGTCAGGTTGCAGTTGCCGGTTCTCAGAAATACCTTGCAAGTATCGGACGGCCGGCTGCCAGGGAATTTTTAGGTGGTAAGGATGAATGGAAAAAACTTATAGAACTACCTGATCTTGATCTTATTTATACATGTACACCATGGGTTTTGCACACCCCCATATCAGTATATGCAATGGAAATTGGCAAACATGTTGCCTGCGAAGTCCCGATAGCAAGGACTATTGATGAAGCATGGCAGCTTGTAGAGACTTCTGAAAGAACAAAAAAGCATTGCATGATGCTCGAGAACTGCTGCTATGATTTCTTCGAGCTTCTTACTTTAAATATGGCCCGGCAGGGCCTGTTTGGCGATATTATTCACGGCGAAGGTGCTTACATTCATAATCTTTTAGGAATGAATTTTAAGAAACCTAATGATGACAGACAGACTGACGGAGCTTATACAGGGATGTGGAGACTGAAAGAGAATGCTACACGTAACGGAAACCTGTATCCTACTCATGGATTAGGTCCTGTTTGCCAGGTAATGAACATAAACCGAGGTGATAAGATGGACTATCTCTCATCAATGTCGACAATCGATTTTTCAATGGGTCCCAGGGAAAACGCGCTTTCTGCAAATGATCCCTTTTATGCTGAATGGAAAGACACAAAGTTCAGGGGAAATTTGAACACAACAATTGTAAAAACAGCTATAGGTAAGACAATAATGATACAACATGATGTATCTTCCACTCAGCCTTATTCAAGGATACATCTTGTAAAGGGCACCCAGGGAATGGCCCGTAAATATCCTGACCCGCTTATTGCATTGGGAGAAAACTGGGCAAAAGATGAAGAAATGAAGGCAATCTGGGAAAAATATACGCCCGAAATTGTAAATAGAGTAGGGGAAATGGCAAAAAAAGTTGGTGGCCACGGAGGTATGGACTTCATAATGGACTGGAGATTGATGGATTGTCTTCGCAATGGGTTGCCGCTTGATCAGAATGTTTATGATGGAGCTCTCTGGAGTTCGATAGCACCCCTGAGTGAATGGTCAGTTGCAAACAGGTCGCAGTCAATTGATGTTCCGGACTTCACTGGTGGTTCGTGGAAAACCAATAAACCTCACAATATAAACATGGAAACAGGCGGAACAACCAAAGTGCTTGAAGTAACTGAGGTAAGGGAGAAAATGCAGCTGAATGTAAAGTAGGCATCCGGTATGTAGTATATATTGAGATTTTTTATACTTTTGCGGTTTTAAAATTGCTCTTGTGTTAGGAGAAAATATTGTAAATAATTCTTTTTGAATGGATTACAATTATTTAGTTTGTTATCTGACATTGAGATATTTATTGGCAATATAAAAACATTGAGAGTTTACTTTAATTTACCGCCGATAATGAATGCTGTATTGTTTCTTATCATTTTATTCCTGACATTTCTGGTTTTTTTTATACCTAAGGCTTATAAGTACTACTATTCTTTGTTTCTGCTTACAGGAGCTGTTGTATTAAGTTCGGTATGGTGTTTTAAAGTACTTTCCGGAAGCTGCCAGGTACTTGACATACATCTTGATTTGCCGGCTTTCGGGAACAGTTTTATCCTGACAATAGACAGACTTTCTGCGTTTTTTATAGTTGTGGTTAACATAACTGTTTTCGTTGGTATGCTCTATGCAAGAGGATACCTCAAACCATATTATCCGACTAAAAATTCCCTCTCCTTTTCAGTACATTTTCTTTCATATTTATGGCTTTATCTGTCGATGATAATGGTGGTGATGATCCGTGATGGTCTGACATTTATCATTGTTTGGGAAATAATGGCCCTGTCATCATTCCTGCTTGTAATTTTTGAAGCCGAGGATCGCACCATATTGAAAACAGGCATTAGTTACCTGATACAGATGCATGTCGGTATGTTTTTTATATTGATCGCTTTTTTAGTGGTCGGTAAAGCCACAGGGCAAATGAGTTTTGATGCTCTCAGACTTTATTTCTCTAACCACTCAAATTTTTTACTTTTTATGCTGTTTTTTATAGGTTTTGGCATAAAAGCTGGTTTTATTCCTTTGCATACATGGTTACCCGAAGCACATCCTGCAGCCCCGTCGCATGTGTCAGGAGTGATGTCGGGTGTAATGATAAAAATGGGTATTTATGGTATTCTGAGAGTTCTGATATCAGTTCAAAATGATCTGCTTTTAATAGGTATAACAATACTGGTTATATCATTGATTTCGGGAATTCTCGGTGTAATGATGGCTATTGTACAGCACGATCTTAAACGTTTGCTGGCATACCATAGCATTGAAAATATAGGTATCATAGGTATTGGAATAGGATTGGGGGTAATTGGTCTGGCGACTAACAATTCTATGTTGAGTTTGCTCGGTTTTAGCGGTGGCCTACTCCATGTCCTGAACCATTCCTTGTTTAAATCACTCCTTTTTTTCAATGCCGGTTCAGTATATCATGCCATACATACCCGAAACATTGAAGAAATGGGCGGCTTAATGAAGAAAATGCCATACACGGCACTCCTGTTCCTTACAGGCTCTCTGGCTATTTGTGGCTTGCCTCCGTTCAACGGTTTTATTTCAGAATATCTGATCTACCTGGGAATGTTTAAAAGCCTGTCGGTCGTCAATTTATACCAATCCATTCTTATTTTGGGGACTATTGTAGGTTTGTCTCTTATTGGCGGACTTGCAATATTCTGTTTTACAAAAGCTTTTGGGATTGTATTCCTTGGGGAACCACGTTCAGAAAAAGCAAAAACGGCCAAAGAAGTCAGTCACGATATGATTTTTCCTCAATTCATTACAATTGCTTTTATTGTTATTATAGGATTAGCATCAGTTTTATTCGTAAAGCCTGTATTTAATATAATATCCGCGGAGTTCACTCTTCCTGATATTGCACCTTTTGCAATTACTTCTATAAATAACCTCACCCAGATAAGTCTTCTTAGTGGTATATTTGTTATTACAATAGTTATTTTACTGGTTTACAGGCATTATCATCTTAAGTCACGACAAGTATCTTATGGACCTACATGGGGTTGCGGCTATACGGCTGGCACATCCAAACAACAATATACTGCTACATCTTATGCCTACAACTACAATCATATCGCAAAACCGATACTTCAGACAAAAAAGATGATGAGAGACATCAGGGAAGATGAAATATTCCCTGATGAAAGAACTTTTAAGTCGAGTAGCGACGATATTTTTAAAAAGCTGTTGATTGACAAGCCGGTTAATTGGATTTCGGATCTCTTGAAAAAGATTTCAGTAATGCAGACCGGGCAGATTCAGCATTATATTTTATATGCATTTGTTTATATGCTACTTGTATTTTTGTTGACCTACTTCAACATCATTTGACTATGATAGGATTTGTTTTGATTCTAATTGCAGCTTTTTTCTTCCCCGGCGTTATAGTACGGGCAAAAAGCATTTCATCAGGGCGGAAAGGTCCGGGCATATTTCAACCAATTAAAGAAATTGGGGTGCTTTTGAGGAAAGGCAGCGTTTTCAGCAATACTACGGGATTAATATTTCAAATTGCACCCGCTATTTCTTTGGCAAGCATTGTCTGCGCAATGCTGGTTATCCCTTTTGCAAATCATAGTGCACTTATATCATTTGAGGGTGATTTCGTATTTTTCTCTTACCTTCTTGCATCAGGTAAGTTTTTTGCAATTATTGCCGCACTCGATACAGGCAGCAGTTTTGAGGGAATGGGTGCTAATCGTGAAGCTTTTTTTTCAATGCTTGTGGAACCTGCGTTTTTTATCCTGCTGGCCACTTTTGCCATGTTTACCGGGTGTACATCATTTTCGGATATATTCAGCCATTTCTTCGTTACAGGAAATCATTATGTTTTGATATACAGCATTATAGGATTTTATTTATTTATTCAGATTGCAATGATTGAAAACAGCAGACTTCCTGTTGATGACCCAAAAACACATCTTGAACTCACTATGATCCACGAAGTTATGATCCTTGATAACAGCGGTTTCGATAAAGCATTGATTCATATGGGTTCATACTTGAAGTTTTCGATTTATGGTGCTTTGATGTATAACGTGATTGTTCCCGGCGGATGGAACATATTTTTGCAGATTATCCTGTTCATGACAGTTCAGATAATATTTGCAACGATCATCGGTCTGATAGAATCTTTCAGGGCACGGAACAAAATGAATCTGAATCCTAAATTCATTCTGACTATTTCCTCAATCGGATGGGTCGCTTTTGTGATAATCTTAATATTGACTGATAAATTAATATAGAATCTGAGTATGGTAAATTACCTTATAGTTTTGTTCGCTGTAACTCTTGTTTACTTTGCTTCTGCAGAGCGATTAAAAGTTTACATAAGGTTGGTTGGACTTCAGGGACTATTACTGTGTGGCATTGCTATATTTGAACTTAAAGAGATGAATACTGCCAACCTGATTTTTATTGCTTTCGAATCTTTGGTTTTTAAAGCTATTGCAATCCCATTTCTATTGACCAGGATCATCAATCGTTCAGGTGTGACAAAAGTGCATCATTTGGCAATGCCCGGATTTTATTCGCTTATATTATCAATTTTTGCGTTACTTATAAGTGTTATTCTGGCGAATTCCTTAATAAACTCTTTTGTCAATACTATTTATATGGCCATAGCTCTTTTTACTCTCTTTACCGGCTTGCTGCTTATAGTGATCCATAAACTGATAATCTCTCATCTTATAGGCTTCTTAGTTGTTGAAAATGCAGTTTTCTTATTTTCACTCGCAATCGGAAATAAAATGCCAATGATGATCAATGTTGGTATACTGCTTGACATTTTTGTGGGAGTTTTAATTCTTGGATTTTTCGGATTAAGGCTAAAACCTCATACTAACGAGTTAACAATGTTAAAAGATTAATTGATGACACTGTTATTGTTTTTTATCATTTCAGCATTAATGAGCATTGCAATAGTTCTGCTTAAAAATAAAACTGTTACTAGAATCATAACAATAGGTTTTGTGTTACTACATATCTGGCTCACAATTCATTGCTGGATCAATTTAAACAAAACCGAACTTGGCTATTTTACATTCAGCAGTCTTGGTGTTTTGTTACTTGCGGTTTTATCCTTATTAACCATCCCAACTGTATATCATGGATTTATTTATGCAAAAAAAGATGAAGCTAAAAAATTTAACATTTACCATTCAGCTCTGATAGCACTGATGACTTTTATGACTGGTGCATACCTGGCAAATGGGATGACCGTTTTATGGATTTTTGTAGAAGCTACTACATTAGCTGTTGCAGCGCTTATTTATCACGACCGGTCCGAAATGGCTCTTGAGGCTACCTGGAAATATGTTTTTATCTGTTCAACAGGGATTGCCATAGCTTATCTTGGAATATTGTTTTTAGGATTTATATATGGCCGGGGTGATGCGTCAAATCTTTCATTTGCTTCATTAGCTAATATCATTAATCAGGCAAATCCACTATATCTCAAAATAGCATTTGTATTCGTGTTAATCGGTTTTAGTACCAAAATGGGACTTTTCCCCATGCATACGGTAACAATTGATGCTCACTCCGTATCACCACCTCCAATCAGCGCATTGATTTCCACAACTTTGATGAATGTCGGATTCCTGGCAATTTTTCGGGTATATACATTATTTGCTTCATCATCAATTTTACCTTTTATGAATAGTGTCCTTATCCTATCCGGGTTGTTGTCTTTATTAATTGCTGCGGGATATATGCTTAAAGCAAAACATCTTAAACGGATGCTTGCTTATTCAAGCCTCGAAAATATGGGATTGGTAGCTATTGCAGTAGGTGCAGGGGGATACGGGTATTATGCAGCGCTGCTTTTGCTTGTCCTGCATTCATTGACGAAATCAAGTCTTTTTTATCAAATGGGTCAGTTATCGAGGGTTCTTCATAGTTTCAAACTGGACGAATGTGGCAGATATATGAAACTATATCCTGCAGGCGCATTGATTCTTTTACTGGGAATGATTTGCATCCTTGCCATTCCCCCTTCGGGATTGTTTATTACTGAGTTTATGATATTTAAAGGATTGGTATTAAAAGATAAATGGTTCGTTCTGATTGTTGCAATAATTCTGCTTTGCTTTGTGATATATGCCATGAGCACACGATTTTTGCATATTCTCTTTTCCAATTCCAGAAATGGAAATGATGCAATAGTTCCCGATGTGATCAATCCTGTTGAATCAGTCAGCCAATTTGTTCTTCTCGGAATAGTTTTTACAATGTGTTTTTATCAACCGCCTTTTTTGGTTGACCTTATAAATCAAAGTATTGCCTTATTGCCCAAATAGAATTGATAATGAGTCAAAAACTGTATTCAGAAATAAAAAATAATTCATTTCCGATTGACCTTAAAGAAATACCGGTTTTAAAATATAATATTTTTTATGAACAGGTATCTGATCTTCTGAAAAATGAAGCGAATCATTGCGTAGCTTATTATGGATTAGCAACATCCGGTATTCTGAAGTTTTATTGTTATATAGCAGACGACAATAACAATAGTATTGCCGTTTTTTCACATGAACAGAACGATAATAAAACTGTGTTAAAATCATTAACAATGGTTTGGTCTCAACTTCAGATTTTTGAACGCGAGATTCATGAAAATTTTGGAGTTAAGTTTGAAGGCCACCCGTGGTTGAAACCGGTAAGATATTCGCATAATCGCTTTGACAAATCAAATATCATAAACAATTATCCTTTCTATACTATTGAGAGCGAAGAACTGCATGAGGTGGGAGTGGGCCCTATACACGCCGGTGTAATTGAACCGGGGCATTTCAGGTTTATCTGTAATGGCGAAAAGGTTTTACACCTCGAAATACAACTTGGATATCAGCATCGTGGAATTGAAAAATTACTCATCGAAAAGAAAGATTCACTACAGAGATGTATTCTTTCAGAAAATATTGCAGGCGATACTTCAATCGGACATACCCTGGCACATTCACAACTTATTGAGTCATTAGCTGGTATTGAAGTCAGCGAAACTTTGCAGATTGAGCGATGCATTGCTTTGGAAATGGAAAGAATAGCTGTTCACATCGGCGACACTGCTGCATTATGCGGTGATGTTGCTTACCAGCTTGGGCAAGTTGTATGCGAGGCTCTGAGGACATTAATAATAAATGCTACTCAATTGTGGTGCGGTAACCGCTTCGGTAAAGGATTAGTGCGTCCGGGCGGAAGTAATTATCCCCTGAACAATGATGTCGCAAACGAAATTCTGAGAGTTCTTACAGATACCGACCGACGGTTTTGTGAAGTGGCCGATCGTATATACTCATTACCAAGTCTTCTTGCCCGATTTGAGGATATCGGAAAAGTGACACGGGAGCAAGCTATGAGTATTGGTGCTGTAGGAATGGCAGCACGTACATGTGGCATTTCACGGGATATCCGTGTATCACATCCCTTTCAATTCTACAGGAATTATCCGGTACAGCAGGTAACACTTGAAACAGGCGATGTGTTTGCCCGTGGTATGCAGCGTAATCTTGAAGTACATGAATCGGTGAAAATCATTCGCGGGCTTATTGAGATATGGCGACAAAAAAATATGGAAATTAATATACCTATTTATAATTATAAGTTAAAACAAAACAAAGTTGGAATCTCAATAATCGAAGGATGGAGGGGAGAAATATGTCATTCAGCCATAACAGACACTGATGGGAATATTGAACATTATAAAGTGAAGGACCCTTCAATGCATAACTGGCTGGCTCTGGCATTGGCTGTACGTAATCAGGAAATATCAGACTTCCCGATATGCAATAAGAGTTTTAACCTGTCCTATTGCGGAAACGATTTATAAAATTTTACTGAAAATTTCTATAATGCTGAAAGAGATAAAAGTTCTGAAAAGTCATGGCAGACAATATATTAAGGATCTGCGTAAGCAACCTGTGCCGGGGTTATTCAGAGGTCGTCCGGTCATTTCAGGAGACATAACAGCTGATGAAATTAAATCAGTCTCATCTCTTTGTCCGGTTATGGCAATTGATAATAAATCGGGTTCCATTGATCTCGGGAAATGTGTTTTTTGTAAAGAATGTTCCTTTCTTTTACCTGCGAAGATCAGATTCACAAATGATTACAGGATAGCCTCCAATGTAAGGGAAACTCTTATTATACAACCAGATTCTGAAAATCCTGTACGACTTGAAGCAGAAATAGTCAGAAAAGAGATAAGAAAACTCTTTAAAAATGCATTAAAGTTACGGCAGGTATCTGCAGGAGGAGATAATTCGTGCGAACTTGAACTTAACGCTACAGGAAATGTCAATTTTGACTTCGGGCGCTACGGTATCGAATTTGTAGCTTCCCCAAGGCATGCCGATGGTATTGTTATTACAGGCCCGATAAGCGAAAATATGTCAGAACCCCTTCAGATCTGCTATGATGCAATTCCTGATCCAAAGATCATTATACTTGCAGGTACCGATGCAATCAGTGGCGGAATCTTTGAAGGAAGTCCTGCAATAAACAGGCACTTTATCGATGAAAATCATATCGATCTATATGTCCCGGGTAATCCGATTCACCCGCTTACATTCATTAACGGTGTGATGGATCTGCTTGGAATCAGATAATCCGCCTGTCGCCTGTCTTATATTTCAGCTCCCTCAATCTTCAGCACCCATACATATCTACACGGTAATTTAGCAGGGTCAGCCAGCTCATCAGGAAGTTCAATTGTCAGTCCGGTTGTTTCATCGTAACTCCATTTCAGATCTGTGCTCAAACCATACATTCTGATTACTGAACCCTCGACAGGTTTAATCTGTTTGATATTTAATTGATTGGAAGGAAGTTTAAAGAAAAATGCATTAATGTATTTTCCATCGGGAGAAAGGGAATACCTTATATCATCTCCTTCCTTATAGTTTTTAAGTTGCCTGACTTTATAAATTGCTTCGCTGTTCACTTTCATCCAGTCGCCCATTTCCTTAAGTCTTTCCACGCTTGCGGCAGGAATAAGTCCTTCTGAAGTAGGACCTACATTAAGCAGAAAATTACCACCCTTGGAAACAATATCTGTAAGGTTCTTTATCAGTGTTTCTGCTGATTTCCAGTTGGTATCTTTGATTTTAAAACCCCAGGTATCGTTCATTGTCATACACGATTCCCATGGAAATGTGGAAGATGTAGAAAGTATCTCCTGCTCGGGAGTGCCAAAATCGCCAACGAAACTGGTATCTTTATTCATGCCCTGCATTCCCTGGCGACCTTTGCCAATCCTGTTATTTATAATTATATCAGGCTGAAGATTCCGGACAAAATTATACAGATCCTTAGCCTGCTCTTCGGTCCATTCCTTAGTCCATTCACCATCGAACCAGAGAACGCCGATCTTACCATAACCTGTTAACAGTTCCTTCAGCTGTGGCTTAAGATATTCTTCGCGGTACTTGTCCCAGTTTTCTATATTCGCGTCAGGATTATGCCAATCCATTATTGAGTGATAAAAACAAAGGACAATACCCTGTTTTCTGCATTCTTCCGAAATAGCCTTCAGTACATCCTTTCCATAAGGAGAAAAATCAACAATATCATATTTTGACACTTTTGAATTCCACATGCTGAAGCCATCGTGATGCTTTGATGTAATGACAATATATTTCATACCTGCATCCTTTGCTATCTTAACCCACTCTGCAGCATTGAACTTAACAGGATTGAAGGCTTTTCCGAACTTCTCATATTCTTCAACAGGTATCTTTGCTGTGGACATTATCCATTCACCGATACCTGGTATATCCTGACCATTATATTGGCCGGCAGGAACTGAATAGATCCCCCAGTGAATGAACATACCGAAACGGGCATCATGCCACCATTGCATTCTGGAATCAATCTGCTCCTTAGTTTCATGCAGATAATTTTTGGGTGTACCTGGTTTGCATGAAAATGATATGATTATCAGGAAGATAATCGCTGAAATAAGTAGATTTCTTTTCATAGTATTATGTTTGTTTGTCTGTTTTATATTCAGAATGGACCACTATCAGTATCCTGCTGCCTGCCCGTCTTTTCTCGACTCTGAGGCGCCGAACCATACCCTATTCTTATCATCCCACATAATTGCCTGGTACCCGCCATATCCGCCTAAATCCCATTGGACTTTATGTCCCATCGAAAGCAGTTTCTGGATCACCTCCCAGCGAAATCCGTTTTCAAGAAGGAGAGTGCCTCCATTTGTCATCTGCTCTCCGGTTGGTTCTGAGGAACCTACATGATGCATCCTGGGGGCATCGCCTGCTTCCTGCAGATTCATTTTAAAATCAATAATATTTACAGCAATCTGAACATGTCCCTGGGGTTGCATATCACCACCCATTACCCCGAAGCTGATCCATGGCTTGCCATTTTTTGTTATGAATGAAGGGATTATAGTGTGAAATGGTCTTTTCCCAGGTGCATAAACGTTAGCAGAGCCTTGTTCAAGACTGAACGTCTCACCCCGATCCTGGAGAATAAAGCCAAGTCCTGTCGGACACATCCCTGAACCCATTCCATGATAGTTGCTCTGAATAAGTGAAACCATGTTGCCGAACTTATCTGCAACAGTAAGGTAGATTGTATTGCCCGATTCAATTTTACCGGCCTCAAAATTTTTTGCTGCTTTATTAGGGTCGATAAGTTTACGGCGCTCTGTTGCATATTTCTTTGATATCAATTGGCTTACAGGGACTTTGCTGAAAGAAGGATCGGTATAATATCTGGCACGGTCTTCGAAGGCAAGTTTCTTGGCTTCAGTGAAAACATGTATATAATCAGCTGATCCAAAGCCCATAGAAGCTAAGTCATAACCTTCAAGTATATTCAGCATTTGGAGAGCTGCAATACCCTGACTGTTAGGAGGCAGTTCCCATACCTCATAACCCCTGTAAGTTGTGCTTAAAGGTTTAACCCATTCCGAATGATGAAGTGAAAGGTCTTCAAACGAAAGGAATCCTCCCTGTTTTTTCATGAATGCATCTATATCTCTTGCAATGCTGCCTCTGTAGAATTCATTCCGGCCGCCCTTAACGATCTTTTCAAGAGTGTTTGCAAGTAACGGATTCCTGAATATTTCTCCTTTGGCTGGTGCTTTTCCTCCAGGCATATAAATTTCCTTGATGTTTGGATACTCCTTTAATAACTGAGTTCCTTTGTCAATATAATATGCTATTACTTCTGTCACGGGAAATCCATCCCTGGCATAGTCAATTGCCGGCTGAAGGATCACTTTCATTGAAAGACGGCCGAACATTTCATTCATTTCATACCAACCATCAACACATCCCGGAACAGATACCGGCAGCGGACCATAGGGAGGAATAAAATCATAGCCATTTTCCTTAAAATACTCAAACTTTAGTGAACGTGGCGATTTGCCGCTCGCGTTCAGACCATATAATTTTCCTTTATCAGCGCTCCAGATAATAGCAAAAAGATCTCCCCCTATACCTGAACCAGTTGGCTCAACAACTCCCAGGACAGCATTAGCTGCTATAGCCGCATCAACTGCGGTTCCTCCTTTTTTAAGTATATCAAGCGCTGTCTGCGTTGCAAGCGGCTGACTGGTAGCTGCCATACCGTTACGCGTAATGACCTCTGACCTGGTCGCAAAATCATGTCCGGTTATCCTGTCCTGTGAAAAAACCAGAACGGGGAGAAGCATAAAAACAAAAGAAAATAATCCTTTCATAAACCCAATTAAATTAAAGTGCAAAGGTACACAACCGTTCGTACTATTTTGCCATTGCAGCGACTTTTAATTCTTTTGGCATCTTCTCAGATGATTTGCTTTTATCCTGTAACGCATTATAATGGTCCATGCCTATCCGGGTCACAACTGCTGACTTTACACCGAGCAGTTTAACTTCTTCCTTAAAGAATCTTTCACCCGACAGCTTTGTCTTCTCATCTGCATTCTGAAGTAATTCTTTTCTGATATCTTCAATAATTTTATTCATGATGATATATCTTTTTTAATAATTTAGCCTCCTGATAAACAAATTTACAGCCATGAAATTATTATCAAAACTTTTTACACCATTATTTATTATGATTTTAAGTCTTACATCCTGCAACAATGTGAAACAGCCTACCACAGTGAAGGCCGATGATTTCAACTATTTTGTCGAACAATTTGATGATATCAGGGTGTTGAAATACAAGCTCCCCTCGTTCGAGGCTCTTACATTAAAACAAAAGGAGTATGCTTACTACCTGAGTCAGGCTACATTGGCCGGAAGAGATATTTTATGGGATCAGAATTTCCGGTACAACCTTCAGATCAGAAAAACTATCGAAGCTATTCTGGATAATTATTCCGGTGATAAAAAAGCTGATGAGTATAATGCTTTCCTTCTTTATGCAAAAAAGGTGTTCTTTGCAAATGGGATCCATCATCATTATTCAAGAGATAAATTCAAGCCAGCCTTTTCAGAAAACTATTTTGCAGCACTGATTAAAAGTTGTGAGAATGAAAAACTTCCTCTTGCAAAAGGGCAAACCTCTGACCAGTTGATCGCACTTCTTACACCTGTCATATTTGATGAAAAATTATTTCCGCGTAAAGTGGAGCAAAGGGCTGGTACTGACATGGTTGCCGAATCAGCATCAAACTTTTACGAAGGGGTGACTCAGAAAGAAGTCGAAGAATTTTATGCAGGTAAAACTTTGGCTAATGACCCAAGGCCGGTTTCTCTAGGTTTAAATTCAAAAATTGTAAAGATCAATGGTAAAGTGACTGAAGAAGTATATAGATCAGGAGGAAAATACGGTTCAGCAATTGATAATATTATCCTGTGGCTTGAGAAAGCTATCAGCGTTGCTGAAAATGATACACAGAAAAATGAGCTGGGACTTCTCATCGATTACTATAAGACGGGCGATCTTAAAAAATGGGATGAATATAATGTAGTATGGGCAAAGAACAGTGACCCAATGGTAGATTATATCAATGGCTTTATTGAAAATTATGAGGATCCATTGGGAATGAAAGCAACCTGGGAGGGAATAGTAGATTATGCAGATATGGAGGCAACAAAACGTACCAAAATAATCACCTCAAATGCCCAGTGGTTTGAGGATAATTCACCTATTCAACCCAAATACAGGAAAGAAAAAGTAACAGGTGTTGCTGCAAAAGTGGTAAATATCGCAATGCTTGGTGGTGATTGTTACCCCGCTTCTCCGCTTGGGATTAATCTGCCTAATGCTGATTGGATAAGGAAAGAAGTTGGCTCAAAATCAGTTACACTGGCGAATATCACCAATGCCTATGATATAGCTTCGCAGGGAAATGGCTATCTTGAGGAATTTGCAGCAGATCAGAGCGAAATTGACCGTATAAAGAAATATGGAATAATTTCCGATGCATTGCATACCGATCTTCATGAGTGTGTAGGTCATGCAAGCGGAAAGCTTGCTGAAGGCACTGATCCAAATGCGCTTAAAAATTATGCATCAGCGCTCGAAGAAGCGCGGGCAGATCTTTTTGCTCTCTATTATATGATGGATAAAAAGATATTGGAGCTGGGACTTCTTCCAAACGAGGATGCCGGGAAAGCATCTTTTGATTCATACCTTCGGAACGGATTGCTTACGCAGGTTGTTCGAATAAAACCTGGTAAAGATATTGAAGAGGCCCATATGCGCAACAGAGCAGCTATTTCTCACTGGGTATATGAAAAAGGGAAAGCTGACAATGTTGTGGAATTTGTTAACCGTGATGGCAAAACCTATGTTAAGATCAATGATTATGATAAAGTGAGAATTCTCTTTGGAGAATTATTGAAAGAAATTCAAAGAATTAAGTCTGAAGGCGATTTTGAAGCAGGAAAGAAAATCATTGAAAATTACGGTGTTAAAATTGACCCGAAACTACATGCTGAAATTCTGGAACGTTATGTCAGACTGAATCTTGCTCCTTATACAGGTTTTGTTAATCCTGTACTGAAACCAGTGTATGATTCAAATGGCAGTATAACAAACATAACGGTAGAATATACGGATGATTACATTGGACAGATGATGTATTACGGGAAGAACTATTCATTTTAACCAGACTAATCCGCTATTTTATATTTTTCCAGAATTTCTCTTCCGATCGTTGCATTTCAATTTTTTTCTTTCTTTCCAGAAGAAGGTAATAAATTATTCCTATTGTGCCAAAGATCAATAATCCCATGAGAAAATATTTGACAATCTCTGAAACTTCAACTCCTCCATAAATTTCAGAACTTCCAATTTGAGAAATAGCACCGGAATTGTCGGTGACTTTTGATCCGACATTTATTCCGAAAATATTTTTCATAAAGAAGAGTGAAAAGAATGCAAGAAGTCCCGATGCAATTGGTGTAGCGAGCCATCCAAGGGCAATCTCGCCAAGTACTTTGAAGTTGATATTTCTTGCTCCTTTATACAAACCTATACCAAGAATGCAGCCAACAATAACCTGTGAACTGGAAACCGGGACCATTGGTATGGGAGGGAGGCCGATTTTTGTAAAAAGATTTGATAAACCGGAAGATGAAAAGATAAATAAAACAAGTGACTGAGCAAATACAACTACCAGGGCTGCTTCAGATGAAAGCTCAACTATATTTCCGCCTATTGTCTCCATTACTTTTTTTGAATAAGTAATTATCCCGGCAGCAATTGCAAGTCCGCCAAGGAGAAACAACTGCTGGTTGGAGTTCAGATTGATAATTCCCAGGTTAATATCCTGCAGGTTGAATGCAGGCAGGAAAACTCCCATCACGTTAGCTATATTATTGGCTCCAAGGCTGTAGGCGCCAAATGCACCTACAATTATCAGTCCGGTTTTAATATATGATTCAAATCTTACAAGGTGAATACGGGCTGATTTCTTAATTATCTTTAATAAAATGTATAAGAGTATGGCAAATATTGCACCTAATATCGGACCCGAAACCCAGGTCATTACAATCTGGGAGAGTGTTTTATTGTCGGTAGGATTCCCGGTGAAGAGATTCCATCCTATTATGGCGCCAACTATTGCCTGCGTTGTAGAAACAGGAAGTGCGAATTTTGTCATCATATAAACGGTAACAGCTGCAGCAAGAGCTACCGTGAATGAACCGCCTATAGCGTTTACAGCACCCAGTCTGCCAAGAGTATGCGATGCTCCTGCTCCCTGTAAAACAGCGCCCAGAATTACAAAAATTGATGCAATTATTGCTGCTTTCCTGAATGTCACCATTCTTGAACCTACAGCAGAACCGAAAACATTGGATGCATCATTTGCCCCGAGTGACCAGCCAAGGAAGAGACCGCTTGTTAGGAAGAAGAGAATCATATTATTTTAGATATTAATCCGTTTAAGTTTTAAATATTGTGCACCAGCTTACATTATAATCTTAATCGCCATACCCGAAAGCAAATCGGCTGCTTTCTGTGCCAGATCAGAGATATTCTCCAAATGATGGATAATATATCTTAAATGTGCTTTGTGCGCTAAATCTAATTCCTTCATTTCCTGGAATATTATCTTCTTTGTGCTGTAGGATATCTTATCTGTTTCACTCTCAAAATAATATACCTTAAGTAACTTTTCCCTTACGGTATACGGAGCTTTGAAAAATGCCCTTGCTGCCGGGATAAGCTCCTCAGCAGCACTTACAGATGTTTCGGTAAGGCTTATGAAATTTTTATTAAGGGAAGATGGAATATCAGGCCTTTCAATATTAAATTCATTCAACGAACTCTTCAGAGCGTCAATAATTTCGTCCAATTCATCGATTAGTGTGCTCACTTCTGCCCTGTGCTGGGGTAAAATAGAATGAGTGATCATCTCATTTTCAATCGTTCGCTGAAGCTTGTCAGCATGGCTTTCGAGAGAGTCAACTTTCAGAAGATGTCTCTCAAATGCTTCCATGTCCTTATCAAGGTAAGCTTTTATCGCTTCCCTGAAAACAAGTAATCCAAGATCAATATTATCAAAGAATTCTTCGATCTTGATAATAAGGTTTTTTGTAGTCCGGGTGAAAACAGCCATCTCATATTGATTATTAGGTTCTTAGAACAAATTTATTAATTTATTTATCAATTTAAGTATATTGTTATACATAGTACTATGTAATACAATATAGTAAAATTTTGCATTTAATTTCAGAAATCAATTATTTTCTCGACTCTGTTGTTTTTAAGGTATTGTTTCAGGATAACCTGTATATCACTATTATCTTTCGATGGCTTTATACATTCNTGAATTGCACTTAGTCCGAATCCCATCTCATTGATATTAAAATATCCATATCCTGAATATTTTCCGTTTATTATTTTCACGGCGCTGCGTTCTTCTTGGTCTCTTCCCTTGTCAATAATAAAGAAGTTACGCCTGGTGAAAATAAACTCTTCAGCCNCTTTTTTTGCTCTTTCATTATATTCCTCAGGTAACTCTTTNCCACAGCAGGCTCCCTTGCAGATACCGACATGATGTTGAAAACAAGCACCTTCAGTATCATAAAGACCTGTAAATTTCTGGCACAGGCTATAAGCCTCTACAAGCGATACCAGCTTTGATTTTACTTTTTCCCTTGATGTAAAAACTGATAACGGGGAATCATCGGAATCAAGTTGCCCGTATCGGTAATTGAGATACCCGTTATTATCGGTAAAGCTGAAGATGCCCCATTGGAACCCGGTTCTTCTCTGAGCCCTGTTATATATTGGTTTTTTGCCTTTTATTTCAAACGATTCACGCAGTAGTGCAATAAGCTCATTTCCTGTTACTTCCCAATCGATGTCAGCTATTGAATCGCGCATCTCCATAGCACGGTTAGTTGTATTGTTTGAAAGATGTGTGGTGATTCTTTGTTGAAGATCAGCGCTTTTACCTATATATATAAGATCGCCATTTTCATTATAGAAAAAATATATCCCGGGCTCTTCCGGAATTTTCTCAATCTTTGAAATATCAAGTTTAGGATTCAGCTTTGATATTCTTGTATTCCGGATAAGATTTGACTGGTAACCGTTAATCTCCCTGTCTTTTTGCAGCAGCATTTCAAATAAACGCGTTGTGGCAAATGCATCGCCTGAAGCCCGATGCCGGCCATTGATAGTAATATTCATTTCACTGCATATATTTCCCAGGCTGTATGATCTGTGTCCGGGAAAAAGTTTTCTGCTGAGGGCAACTGTATCTATAATGTTTCTTCTGAAATTAAAGCCAAGCGATTTAAACTCCTGCCTCAAAAACGAATAGTCGAATCTTGCATTATGGGCAACAAAAGTTCTTCCTTCAGTAAGTTCAACAATGGTTTTGGCTATCTCATAAAAACGTGGAGCATCTTCCACCATTTCATTTGTGATACCGGTAAGGTTGGTTATAAAATAGGGAATATTCCTTTCAGGGTTGATCAAAGAGACGAATTCCCCGGTTATCTTTTCTCCATCGTGAANGTATATGGCTACCTCAGTGATTTTCTCTATCCTGGCACTTCCCCCTGTAGTCTCAATATCAACTATCGCATACATCTGTTGTAATCACTGATAAAATTGACCACTAATATAAACAAGATTTACGGGCTGATTGGTTAATAGTTTGTATTTTTGTGAAACTAAAAAGTGTTTGAAATGAATGAATGTTTCGGGAGAAAATTTATACTTAACGGCGCTCTTCAACCATCTGATATGTTTGAAAATTCACTTATTTATGAAGGTGATTCTGTTTATGAAGTTATAAGAATGATAAAAGGAAGCCCTGTCTTTTTTAATGATCATATGGAACGGCTGGAAACAAGCCTTAAGCTTCAACAAAAAGAGTCACTGGCTGATGTTTCCACACTCCGGAAAGATATTATTAATCTGACAAAATCGGATAAAAAAAAGGAATCTAATCTGAAGATTGTCTTTAACTATAACAAAAAATCATCTGATTACCTTATCTATTTTATTGAACCAATTTACCCCACAGAGAAGCAATACAGTATTGGAGTTAAAGGTATCCTTTTTTATGCTCAGAGAAAGAATCCTGAATCAAAAGTTATTGACCATAAACTTCGTTCAGCAATTTATCATAAGTTGATTCTTGAGGGCGGACATGAAGCTTTGCTGGTGAATGAAGATAATTACATTACCGAAGGAAGCAGGTCCAACATCTTTTTTGTCAGGGGAGATACTCTTTATACTGCTCCTGATAATCTAATTCTTAATGGAATTACACGGAAGTATATTCTTAACATCTGCCGGGAAAACAGGATCACAGTTAAGCTCAATTGTGTTAAGGTTGACGAAATTTCAAAATTTGATGCAGTTTTTATGGCAGGTACTTCACCTATGGTACTTCCTTTTAATTGTATAGATAATGATTTTTTTAAAGTCACTCATCCTGTTATTAAGAAGTTACGGGATCTTTATCTCAAAAAAGTGGAGGAAAGCATTTTGAGTTTCAGATAAGTATAACAAATCATAACCATAATTTCACTTTAGCTCACTTTAGTTCACTTAAAAATACTATTATTCCTCCTTCTGGTATATTAAACACGTAAATTGCTATCTTTGACTCATTGAAAATTTAAAACATATTTTATGGCAAGTATCAGAGTTTTGAAAAAAGATATTGATTACCTTGTTTTTGAAGTGATCGCCGATAGTTTAGTGCATGCAGAACTTCATCCCGAAAATAAGAAAGAAGAAGTATCTGGTATTATTTCAGAAGCAGTTGAACTCAGAAATGACCTTATTGCACGTGTAAATAATCCCGTTGAAAAAAGTGAACCAAAAGCCTTAAGAGCTCATTTCCAGTCAGTAAAAAAGGATCTTATTGAAGGAGTTGATAAGCTTTTTGACCGTCTCAGCTCTTTGTCGAAGAAGAAGTAAAATACCTGTAAACAGCAGTGCCGCATTTTGAACATCTGCCTTCACTATCGAGGTTTACCAGACTTGTTTTATATCCTGATCTTTTAGTGACAGTTGTTCCGCAAACCGGACAATGAGTGTTTTGTCCGTTCATTGAGCCACTGTTTCCCATATAAACATGGTTTAGTTTTTCTGATGCAATGTCAAATAGCCTTTGGAGTGTATCCTGAGGTGTTAACGGATCATCCCTTTTAAACATTGGAAAATACCTGCTAAGGTGAAGCGGGATATCTTTTCCCAGTTCACCGGCTATCCATTCCGATTGCATAATCATCTCCTTCTCATCATCATTTTGACCGGGGATGATAAGAGTTGTAATCTCCAGATGTCTACCAGCCTTTACGATTTGTTTCAAACTGCTCTTAACAGGCTCAAGATCAGCACCTGTAAGCTTTTTGTAAAAATTATTGTTAAAAGCTTTAAGGTCAATGTTGAAGGCATCAATGAACCCAATGATCTCATTCATTGGTTCACTATTCACAAATCCATTGCTGACCATAACAGTTTTTAATCCTTCCTTCTTAGCTTCCAGAGCCACTTCACGCATGTACTCAAACCAGATTACCGGTTCATTATAAGTAAATGCAACTCCGATATTTTTTACAGCCGACATGGCCTCTTTAACAATCGTTTCCGGTACGACAGGAGAAGAAGAAAACGATGGGATATTTTGCGAAATATGATAATTCTGGCAAAAATCACATCGCATATTGCATCCGTATGAACCAATCGAAAAAATGTTATATCCGGGATAAAAGTGATACAATGGCTTCTTCTCTACAGGATCGAGCGAGTAACCTGAAATTACTCCATATGTAAGCAGTTCAATCTTTTTGCCTGTATTCTTTCTTACGCCGCAAATACCGGTTTTCCCATCTGCTAATTTGCAAAAATGCGGACATAACAGGCATTCCAGTTTATTATCGGTTTTTCTGCTCAGTGAAATCATATCTTAATTCGAATATTGCAAAATTACATTATTTATGTTCAGGATTACCCTAACTTATATTTACTGAATGCTCGTAATGTTTTTTCTGTTACTTTTGGTAAAAAAGAATTAAAATGAAAAGAATTCAATTAAAAAATAAGTTCATTTTTATATTCAGTCTGGCGCTTACTTTTCAATCTGTCTCCGTTCCTTTAGCACTTTCAGGTCAGATCAAAGAAAGAAATATTCTGGCAGCAGAAGCAATCAGGATTAATCTTTCAAATTCACTGATTACCGGTAATTCATGGAACAGATTACCTGATTATAAGAACCGTTTGTTCTGGGAAAGCGTTCCGGAAAACCTTCGGAAAGAATATATTTCGAAAGCAGAAGGTTTTCTTAGTTATTACTGGCCTGTTGTAAAAGCCACAGATTATCTGGAGTTCATACGTTCCGGCGACCGCAGGCAAGGGGCTTATTCAGCACCCAGCAGAGCCCTTAATTCTCTGGTAATGGGTGAGTTGATTGAAGGTAAGGGACGTTTTACAGATCAGATAATTAATGGTGTCTGGTATTACAGCGAGCAGACATGGTGGGGCTGGTCGGCTCATTTATATTTTCAGAAAGCTCCCGGAGGACTGCCTGATGTCAATGAACCCACCGTCGATCTGGGAGTGGGAGAGATCGCGAATGATCTGTCATGGACATGGTACCTGTTTAAAGATGAGTTTGATAAAGTGCATCCTTTGATCTCTTCAAGGCTGAAACAGGAGATTATGAAGAAAGCCGTTAATCCATATTTTGAACGTACTGATTTTGGCTATATGGGTTTTAAGGGAGGCCGCCCGAATAACTGGAATCCATGGGTAAACAATAATATGCTCAACTGCTTTCTGCTTCTTGAAGATAATCCTGAACGTAAACGGGCTGAAGTTCTTAAGATCATTAATTCGCTCGACAAGTTCCTTAATGGTTACTCCGACGATGGAGGATGTGACGAAGGTCCATCATACTGGGGAGCTGCCGGGGCATTGCTCTATGAAAGCCTTGCAGTTTTGAAAGATGCAACTGACGGAAAATTTGATGTTTATGACAATCCTCTTGTTCAGAATATCGGTAAGTATTTCTATAAAGTAAATATCCATGCACCATATTTCCTGAATTTTGCCGATGCAGATGCCACTACCGACGGCCGGCCGGCATCNGTTTATATGTACGGAAAAGAGATCAAAGATCTTAAGATGCAGCAATTTGGCGCATATCTTGCAAAACTAAGTAAGTGGGGGGAACAAAGTTTTTCCGGGAAAATTTGTGAGCAGATCAGTAACCTGACCTTACTCAATGAGATTAATAGTGCAGACGCCAGGGAAGCTCTGGTTTCTGATTTTTGGCTGCCCGATACCGAAGTTGCAGGTGCCCGCGACAAAGAAGGCAGCTTTAACGGGTTCTATTTTGGTGCGAAGGGAGGTTTCAATAATGAGAGTCATAATCATAACGATGTTGGTTCGTGTGTAATGTACTTCGACGGAAAGCCATGCCTTATAGATCTTGGCCGCGAAGGGTATAATGCTAAAACATTTAGTTCAAGACGCTANGAGATTTGGACAATGCAGTCGGGTTATCACAATCTCCCGGTTATAAACGGGATTGATCAGATGCAAGGTGCAAGCTTTAAAGCAAAGAATTCGGTTTTTTCATCAACCGGCAAAAAGGTGACCTTCTCGACCGATATTTCAGGGGCATACCCCAAAACGGCGCTGGTGAAATCATGGGTGCGATCATATACCCTTGACCGCGAAAAGAGTTTTATGATCACAGATAAATTTGAACTTGAAAGCGCTGGAAAATCCGGTACCAGTTCTAACCTGATTACTTATTGCAAAGTTACTGAGACTAAACCTGGTCTTTTGAAGTTTGAGGGTGACGGATTCGTACTTAAAATGAGCTATGATCCAAAGATTGTAAAACCAGAAATCGAATATATTGAAGTGACTGATGCAACATTGAAACGCTATTGGCCTAAGGGTGTGACCCGTGTAGTTCTTCATCTTATAAAGTCTTCTCTTAAAGGGGAACAATCGGTCATATTTACCAAAATTTGAAATCTGAGTCATTTAAATACTACTGATATGAAAATACGTTCTTTAATTTTTATTTGCCTGTCACTTATATTCATTCTTTTTTCAATTGACGTCATTGCACAGCAGGAAGAAGGATGGAGAGCCTCGCAGCAGACTGTTGAAAGATTATCCAAAAATCAGTCGGAATTCAATTATTATGAAGAAAAAGTCCCGGCTTATGCATTACCGGATGCTCTGACCACCCTTGACGGGAGAAAAGTCACAAATTCAAAATTGTGGACAAAAGTTCGCCGTAATGAGATACTTGAACTGTTCCGCGAAAATGTTTACGGGAGAGTTCCGAATACGCCCTATTCTAAAAGTTTTAAGGTTGTAAATGAAGACAGGAACGCAATGGGTGGAGCCGCAACTTTGAAGAAGATTGAGATCACAATCGGCGCTGAAAAAGGTTCGCTTGTAATTCATTTAACTCTCTTTGTTCCTAATAATGTACCTAAGCCTGTTCCGGTTTACCTCCTTATTGATAACAGGGGACCTGGAAATACTGATCCTTTAAGAAAGACGATTAGCGAGTTTTGGCCAGCAGAAGAGGTACTAGCAAGAGGTTATGCGATAGGAGTTTACAACAATGCTGATGTAGATCCCGATAATTTTGATAATTTTAAGAATGGCATTCATGCACTTCTCGATAAAGGAGAAAGGAGTGCAGATTCATGGGGTACACTTGCAGCATGGGCATGGGGTGCAAGCCGTTGCATGGATTATTTTGAATCTGATAAAGATATTAATAAGAAAAAAGTCGCTGTCCTCGGACATTCGCGTGGTGGAAAAGCTGCCTTGTGGGCAGCAGCAGAGGATCAACGTTTTGCCATGGTAATAAGTAATGAATCAGGCTGCGGAGGAGCTGCCCTGGCCAGACGCAGATTCGGCGAAACAGTTGCAAGAATTAACACCGCATTCCCTCACTGGTTTTGCTCTAATTATAAAAATTGGTCCAATAATGAAAATGCAATGCCGGTAGATATGCACATGCTCCTTGCCCTGATTGCACCGCGTGCTCTATATGTCGATTGTGCAAGCGAAGATCTGTGGGGAGACCCAAAAGGTTCATACATTGCTCTTTATAATGCAGTTCCTGTATTTCAGTTGTTTAATTCTGATACAAAAATTCCTGAAACAATGCCTCCTCTTAATAAACAGGTAACAGGAGGGAAAGTAGGATTTCATATTCGTGACGGAGTCCATGATATGCTGCTGAAAGACTGGAATTGGTTTATGAATATGGGGGATGTTGTTTTGAAATAACATTTGATATCAGGCTATATGGAAATTGATGAAAAAAATGTCAGAATATCATATGACCAGATGAAATCTGAATTTACCAGGATTTTGATAAAGCTTGGTTTTTCAGAACTGAAGGCAGATAAATGTGCAGAAATATTTACTCTGAATAGCCTTGAAGGTATTTATTCTCATGGTGTTAACAGATTCACAAGATTTGTAGAAAGCATAAAAGACGGATATATAAAAATTGATTCAATCCCTTCCCTGGTACAACGGACAGGTTCTTTTGAACAATGGAGCGGGAACCTTGGCCCGGGGCCGCTTAATGCATCGTTTGCAACAACAAGAGCCATGGAACTTGCACAGGAAAATGGTATTGGTCTGGTTGCCATGGCAAATACTAACCACTGGATGCGTGGTGGTACTTATGGCTGGCAGGCAGCCAGGAAGGGATTTGTGCTTATTTGCTGGACAAATACATTGCCAAATTTGCCGGCATGGGGTGCAACTGATCCCCGGCTGGGGAATAATCCTATGGTAATAGCAATACCATATAAGAATGAAGCAATAGTACTCGATTCCGCTATGTCGCAGTTTTCATATGGAAAACTGGAAACATTCAGAAATGAAGGAAAGCAACTTCCGATGGCTGGTGGGTTTAACAAACAGGGCGAACTGACAACAGACCCTGGCGAGATACTGGAAACATGGCGCCCTTTGCCTGCAGGTTATTGGAAAGGGGCAGGTATGGCGTTATTACTCGATATCATGGCAACAATTTTTTCAGGAGGATTGTCAACACATGAAATAAGCCGCAGCAAAGTAGAATTTAATGTATCGCAGGTTTTTATAGCCATCAGGATAACCAGCCTCAATAACTTTCCGGCAATAGATAATTCAATACAAAAAATAATTGATGATCTGCATAATTCGGCACCTGAAAATAAAACCACCAAAATACGTTATCCCGGAGAAAATGTGATCGTTATAAGAGATACAAATCTGAAAAATGGAATTCCGGTAGATAGAAAAATATGGGAGAAGATAATGAGTATCAAATAAGTTATATGAACATAAAACAATTATGACTTATTGACAGCGAAAACCGGACTTAAAATGTTTTTTACAAAGGATTAGCCTTAATTGATAGTTAACATAAGTTTTATAAAACTAAAATCAGAAAACTTGAAAAATTGTGGTTTTTTAATAGTTATTTTTCTTACCTGTTCCTGCGGTAAGCAAAAAAGTGATCAGATCTGGCCTCAATTCAGGGGACTAAACAGTTCCGGGGTAGGTTCGGAAAATTCAAAAGCGCCTGTAAGATTTGATAACAGTAACCTGGTTTGGAAAATCGACCTTATTGCAGGTGTATCTTCTCCGGTGATCTGGAACAATAAGTTATTTCTTACAGGATACGTTGAAGATAAAAAGGAACTATCGACAATATGTATCAATCGCAAAAACGGCAAAATAGTCTGGCAGGCTTCCGTATTTCCTGACACAATTGAAAAACATCATTCCGTGAGCAGTCCTGCTCAAAGCAGTGTGGTGACTGATGGAAATAGGATAATTTCATTTTTCGGTTCATGCGGATTGATTTGTTATGATATGGCGGGGAAAATGCAATGGAAGTATTCAATGCCTTGTAACAGAGCTCAGTATGGAAGCGCAACATCTCCTGTTATTGCAGGAGACAAACTAATTTTGATAAATGATATTGGAAGAAACAGATATCTCCTTGCTTTAGATAAATATACCGGGAATGTAATCTGGAAAACGGGTTTTCAGACTTTTAATGTTCCAAATCTCGGCGGAGATGCAACTCCGGTTATTTATAAAGATATAATTATAGTGCACAGGGTCGGTGAGCTGGCAGCTTATTCGGCCACCGATGGATCCCGTTTGTGGAATTATCAGTTATTGACTCAGGGATCAAGCACTCCCATAATTGCTGATGATAAAGTTGTTGCGGCATGCTGGTCTAATTCAACTGAAGAGCAGCAACGCGTACAATTGCCTGATTTCGATAATTTGCTTCAGAAAAATGACTCAGATAAGAACAAGAAAATAAGCAGGAAGGAATTTCCTTCTGATCTGATGCTATATACAAGACCTGAAATTATGGATTTAGAGAGCAGTTCTAATTACCTCAGGTGGTATTTTTCGTCATTTGACATAAATAAGGATAGAGAAATTGACAGGCTGGAATGGGTTACTTCTATTGATTCATTAAAGAAAACCTTTTATAAAGAGGCTGGCTTATTGGCAATTAATCCCGACTCCAAAGGTCAGATATCGGATAGTTCAATTATATGGAGAGTGCCGGAAGATGTACCTGAAGTTCCTTCCCCGATATTTTATAAGGGACGAATTTACATGATCAAAGATGGAGGAACAATAACATGCGTTAATCCTGAAACAGGTAAGGTAATTTACAAATCGCGGATCGGAAACCCGGGATCCTATCTGGCATCACCAGTTGCTGCCAACGGACTTATTTACATTTTTGGATACAATGGCAGGTTAAAAATACTGAAGGCAGGAGATGAATTTCAAATTGTCGCAGAACATAACTTTAAGGAAAATATTGGTGCAACATCAGCGATAGTTGGAAACACTATTTATATACGTACCAAAAAAACGTTAATGGCTTATTCGATATAAATAATATTTTTGCCTGAGATTTAATCTCTCTTACCTTTTGTAAAAATCAAAAGATCATAACTCTTCAGTGATAAACTCGAGATTGATATTATTTGATGAGGCAAACTCTGTAATGGCATCTTTTGTTAATTCAATTCTTTCAGGATAAGTTGTTCCGAACCGTAGTAATGTTTTTTGCCCGGATTTAAAATGAAAGATGACATTCAGAGGAAATAATTCTATTTTCTCAATATCTCCTGTGTCGATCAATTTAGCTGGAAGTACCGCACTTTTTTTTAGCCGGATATAATCAGATCCGATCTCAATAAACTTCGTCGCGTAGCCTAATCCTGACCATATCTGAAAAAAACCGAAACCGGAGAGGAATATGATTGTTATCCAAAGAGTCCCGTCTGATTTTAACGATTTTATATTGAAAATCAGCCAGAAGATTGATACTGCAACACATACAACCCCGAACAATAACCGGAATATTTTTGTAACCTTATTGTTCTCATTAATCTCCAGCGAAAAATATTGTTTTTTCATCTTAATTCATTTCCGGCAATTTATTCCTTTTTTAAGAGGAAAACAATATGGTGATTGTTGACATTCTATTATGAATTCAAAGATTGGATTTATTATTTAGGATACTAATGTAAAATTAGTTAGTCTGTAATCAAAATATTTCTAAATTTATAAGCCGGTATGTTATTGATTAAGAATCTTTGAATATCTTGAGGATCTGAAAAAAATGTAAATGCCGGCAGGATATAATCATGAACTTAAATTATCTAAGCTGTAGCCAAAATTTAAATAATCTTAAAATTATCATATGAAGAAAAATATTTATATCGTCAGCCTGATTTTCCTGATCTTTTTTGCCATCTCTTTTTTAACTAATATTCTTGGCGCAATAAATCCTAATGTGAGTGACAGTTTTGCATTGAACGGAACAATGACCGGATTGCTTCCTTTTTCTTTTTTTATTGCATATGCTTTAATGTCAATTCCTTCCGGAATGATTGTTCAGAAATACGGTGAAAAGAAAAGTTTGGTTTTTGCATGGGTCATAGCATTTTCAGGAGCTTTGTTATTCTCTCTTATTCCTGTATTTCCGGTTTTCCTTTGTTCACTGTTTCTTATTGGTTGCGGAATGGCTCTTTTACAGGTTGCAATATACCCGTTGCTGCGGGTAACTGGCGGAGAGGAACATTTTGCATTCAATTCAGTTATTGCCCAGCTGGTTTTTGGCGTTGCTTCATTCATCAGCCCTTTTGTATATTCCTATCTTGTTTCAAATCTTGGTAATCAACCGGCAGATTATGGTTCCTTTGTAAAATTTATCTCTTTGTTGACACCAGATCAGTTGCCATGGGTTTCAATATATTGGATTTTTGCGTTGATTAGCTTTCTGATGATGGCAATTATTCTTTTTGTACGTTTCCCAAAGGTTGTAAGAAAAGAAGATGAGATTGTCGGAGCCTGGGAAATTCATGCTGAGTTATTCAGACAGAAAATAGTTATACTTTTCTTCCTTGGAATATTTGCCTATGTGGGTGTCGAACAGGGAATTGCAAATTGGATTTCCGAGTTTTTACGAACTTATCATGGTATTAAACCTGAAACAGGTGGTGCTGCAACTGTCGGATTATTCTGGGGTATGATGACTATTGGCTGCGTTCTTGGACTTATCTTATTAAAGGTTATGGACAGTAAAATTGTTTTGCGCATTTTTACTTTTGCAGCATTGGTTATATTAACCTTTACTCTTTTCGGTACAGCTGAAATTGCCTTGTTTGGCTTTCCTGCCCTGGGATTTTGTCTGTCGGTGATGTATGCTATTATTTTTTCACTTGCACTCAACAGCATTACAAAATTTCATGGCTCGTTTGCAGGCATCTTATGCTCGGCAATAGCCGGAGGCGCAATTTTCCCATTAATTATTGGAAAATTAAAAGACCTGCTGGGATTACAGTCAGGATTATTGATATTGTATTTGCCTTTTATTTATATTCTGAGTCTGAGTTATTGGGCAAAACCAATTGTAAAGAATGCAACTATAAAAAGAAAGGTTACGACTTAGCAATCATAAAATGAAAACCATTAATCAGGAATCAAAGAATCCGTGCGATATTTCCAGGAGGAATTTTGTAAAAACGACCGCAACGGGAGCAGCTGTTATTACAATTCTTCCAAGCTTTACAATTAGCGGTCTGGGGCATGTTACTCCAAGCGACAAGTTGCTGATTGCTGCAGTAGGATGTGGCGGTGAAGCCGCCGATGACATTCGTCATTACTCTATTGCACCTAAGAAAAATGCAGAAATTGCCTTTCTCTGTGATGTTGACGACAGGCAAGCAGCACCCCGGATAAAACAATTTCCGAAAGCTTCATTCTATCATGACTGGCGCGAAATGTTCGATAAGGAGAGTAAAAACTTTGATGCCGTTTCAGTAGCTATTCCTGACCACAATCATGCGATTGTTGGTCTTAGTGCCATGCAGCTTCATAAACACCTTTATCTGCAAAAACCATTGACTCACGATATTTACGAGGCTCGCATTCTTACACAGGCTTCTGAAAAGTATAAGGTTGTTACTCAGATGGGCGATCAGGGCGCATCATGTGGTGGAATGCGTACATTGAGGGAATGGATCGAAGCTGATGTATTAGGAGAAATTGAAAAGGTTTATTGCTGGACTGACCGGCCTGTTTGGCCACAGGGGATCCCCTGGCCAGATACACATCCTCCAGTACCGAAAGAACTCAACTGGGATCTTTGGTTAGGTACTGCTCAGGAAACCAATTATATTGATAATCTGGTTCCATTCAACTGGAGGGGTTGGTGGCGTTTTGGAACCGGTGCTCTGGGTGATATGGGTTGTCATATTATCGGGCCACCATTTAAATTACTTAATCTTGGATATCCGACAGAAGTATCCGGCAGTGCAAGCACCGTTTATAATGGCATTTTTAAAGAAGGACTTTACCCTGATAGCGGGCCGGTATCCAGTTCAGTCCGGTTTAAATACCAGCTTAAAAATGGTAAAGATTTAAATCTCTACTGGATGGATGGAGGAATAACTCCGGAACGCCCATATGAGATTGACCCTGATGTGAATATGAATGAAATAATGTGTGATTGGCCAGGACTAAATGATTATGAAGGTGGAACCTTGTTCATTGGAACAAAGGGAAAAGCTGCATGTGGTTGGGGAGGACGTAACCCTGTACTTTTACCTCTTTCCAGGAATAAAGAAATTAATGTTCCTCAAAAGTATCCTCGTATTGCCGGAGATATGGATGGCCACTGGTGGCAGTGGATCGATGCCTGTATAGCAGGTTATGGAAATGCAGAAGTTGATTCACCTTTTGCAGGATATGCTGGTCCTCTTACCGAAACTGTACTGATGGGTAACTTATTATTAAGAAGCTTTAATATTCGCGAAAAAATAAAGAGAAAAGACCCTGTTTATGGTGAAATGGAAGGATATACTTTTCCTGGCCGATATATAAACTATAAATGGGATGGAGCAAATATGAGAATAACAAATTTCGAACAAGCTAACCAGTTCGTTAAAAGAGAGTACCGAAAAGGTTGGGGTGAGTTGAAAATCTGATTAAACATCCTATTTTATAACTAATCACTTTATGAGGAGATTAAAGAAATTAGTTTCTCCGGCTTTAATTATCGCAATAGTTTTTTTTATTGCTCTCTTCATCTATTTTGCTGTACTTAACCGATACCATCTGTTTTATCAGGAGCAAATACAGCTTTTCAGGTTTGACCGGGATTATTTTGCAGGCTTTTTGTCAAAGCCGGGAGGAATTTCTGAGTACCTGGGACTCTTTTTCATTCAGTTTTATCTGAAACCTTTAGCCGGACCATTTATTGTCACTCTTGCCGGAATTGCTGTTTTTATTCTGACAGGCTTAATTTTCAGAAAATTCAGAATTTCTGGTATTATCTGGTCCTGCATACCTGTTTTATTGCTGGTGTCTCTTCAGAGCGATCAAGCCTATTATTTAGGTTACACAATTGGATTTCTCATATCCCTTGCTTTTATTGCTTTTTACATTTCCGTTAAAACTGACTATTTACGATATGTTGCAGGATTTGTTGGATGTGTAGTATTATATCCTTTAGCAGGAGGCTTTTCATTTATTGCAATTGCAGTTTGCATAATTTTTGAAATTTTATACAGAAAGAGCAATTACAGTTTGATTGTGTCGTTGGGATATGTTTCACTTACGGCCTTAATTCTGTATCTATCATGGCATTATGTCTATCTTTTACCTGTTGGTTCCGGATGGATGAACCCGATATTTTTTGTAAGTAACCCGACTACAAAGTATTGGCTGTTTCTGTTGTTAGCTTACTTCCCGTTTTTACTGATTGTAACAGGTATATGGTTCATCCTGTCAAAAAAACCACAATTGCAGTTTGGATGGAACTGGAAAACATTTTCAGCCGGATTAATTGTTTTTTCGGCTTTTTCAATTGGGATAATGAAATATGCATATGATTATAAGACAGAGCTTTTACTTGGAATCGATAAACATGTGCAGAGTGCCGAATGGGATAAAGCATTAAAACTATCTGCCAAATCTCCGGGGTTGAACAGGATAGCTGTTTATCTTACAAACCTTGCCCTTTTTAAATCAGGGAAAATGGGTGACCGGCTGTTTTATTATAACCAGTTTGGCTCTTCGGGTTTATGGCTCGATTGGGGAAATGATGCCTCTCCATTCTTTGGATGTGAGGTTTTCTATCAGCTCGGATATATTAATGAAGCATATCGCTGGGCTTTTGAAGCGCTGGTTTCAAAAGGACAATCACCACGTATCCTGAAACGATAAACCCTTACATCATTGATCAATAGAGACTATGCAGTAGGTGAGAAATATCTTAATATCCTTGAGCAGACACTGTTTTACAGGAATTGGGCACGATATTACCGGGGTTGCATTAAAGACACTGCACTATTGCCTGGGGATCAGGAAATTGCAGCGAAACGGCATCTGTTAATTCAATCAGATTTTTTTGCAAATGTCACAGATTATAATTTTGAATTAAATAAATTACTTGAAAATCATCCTGACAACCGGATGGCTTTTGAATACTATATGGCTTCACTTTTACTCGATAAAAAACTTGATTTTTTTGCTGCAAATATCAGCCGTATAAAGAATTTTGGATTTAAAGAGATTCCTGTTCATTACGAGGAAGCCTTACTTGCATATATGGTTAATACAGAAACAAGTATTATACCTGCAGGTTACTCAATCAGGGAATCAACACGGCAGCGGTTTAATGATTATTTTAAAACTTATTCGTTTTCTGCCGGCGATCCCGATCAGGCAGTAACATTACTTAAAAAGCGCTTTGGAAATACTTACTGGTTTTATTTGCAGTTCAAATAACTCTCAAAGTAATAAAAACGATGAATAAAACCAAAAATTCAAACGGGTTAAAGTTTATGCACAATCATTTTATAGAAACCTCTGTTCTTTTAACGGTTATGCTTCTTACAGGTTGTTCCGGAAATATTTCAAAATTTACTGAAATTCCACGTGAACCCGTAATTTTCCCTGATTATTCAGCGATTACAATCCCTCCCAATATTGCACCGCTTAATTTTACGGTGAACGAAGAAGCTGACAAATATCTTATAAATCTAACTCCGGCGAATGGAGCTAAATTAAGTATTACTTCAAAAGATAATAGTATCAGCATACCAGCTGCAGGTTGGAAAAAGATACTTACCCAATCAAGAGGTAAAGAATTTTCTGTTGAAGTATTTATAAAGAAGGAGGGGGTATGGCAAAAATTTAAACCTCTTTTCAACCGTGTGGCAAACGATTCTATTGACAGTTATCTGGTTTACAGGTTGATTGATCCGGGATTTGAAGCCTGGAACAAAATGGGCATATATCAGAGGTGTCTTGAGAACTTTAAAGAGACACCAATTATGATTAATGACATGAGTGATCATAATTGTATGAACTGCCATTCTTTTTCTAAGAACAATAGCAATACAATGTTATTTCATATGCGGGGAGAACTTCCTGGTACTTATATTTACCGCAACGGAAAAATAAAAAAGGTGAATACAAAAACCGAGCTGACAATTTCAGCAGGTGTTTACCCGGCATGGCATCCAAACGGACGATATGTTGCCTTTTCAGTAAATAAGATATTGCAGTATTTCCATGCTGTACCAGGCAAAAAAATTGAGGTAGTCGACACTTTATCAGATCTGATACTATATGATACTGAAACCAATATAGTTAGTAATTGTCCTGCAATTGCCTCACCCGACAGGTTCGAAACATTTCCCACCTGGTCACCTGACGGGCGCTATCTTTATTTTTGCTGCGCCAAAGCTCTGCCTGTAAGTAAATACGATCAAATCCGATATGATGTGCTTCGTATTGCATTCAATCCTGAAAATAAAAAGTTTGGATCGGTCGATACAATAATTTCTTCATCAGTTACAGGAAAAAGTGCTTCTTTTCCAAGAATTTCCCCTGACGGTAAATTCCTTCTGTTTTGTATGTCAGGTTATGGAAATTTTACTATTTGGCACGAGGACAGTGACTTATACCTAATGAATCTTGAAACCATGGAGATAACAAAACCTGACATAAACATCTCAAATAAGAGCCGCGAGGGCATATTGGTATTATCAACTTATTGACGGCTGGGGGAATGTTCCAATTGTAACAGATTTTGCTGACCTGACAAAACCGGCTACAAAAACAAGAAAAGAGGTTTATGATTTTATTATTTCCGAGCTTAACGATATCAAAGATGTTATCAGGGCAGATGTTTCATCCTCAAGTTATGGCAAGTTCACCAAGGGAGCTGTAAATACACTTCTTGCTAAAATGTACCTGAATGCCGAGGTTTGGAATCCTGCTGATGGTGCAAAATGGCAGCAGTGTATTGATGCCTGCGATGTTGTATTAAGCCTGCCTTATAAATTACAGGCTGTATGGAAAGATAATTTTATTACTTTAAATGAAAATTCTACTGAATCAATTTTAGTAGCTGTTAATAGTTCAACTGCAGGTATGGGTATAGGTACTTATACGACTCATTATCTGGACAGAATTACTTTGGGAACGCTTAATAGTGGAAATAATGGAATATCTGCTATGCCGGGTTATGTAAGGTCATTTGATCCGACTGATAAACGTTTTGGCGATAATACTGTGCACGGACCAGGGTCTTTCCTAATGGGTCCCATGATAAATCCTGCCACCGGGGGAGTTCTTAATACTGCTCATAACCGACCTTTGATCCATTCCATTGATATCACAATGATATATGGTATGGATGCAGATGGTTGGGGCCAGACAGAACAGGAAGATGGTGCAAGATGCTATAAATGGGAGTTTAAAAAGGGTGTTACCTATATGGAAAATGATTGTCAGCTTTTCAGGCTTTCTGACATCTATTTGATGAAAGCCGAAGCTCTTGTTAGAATGAGTGGGGATAATGTTGAAGCCACTCGCCTGGTAAATGAAATCAGGAAAAGGGCTTTTGATGATCCTGCAAAACTTAAAGCAAGTGTAACCCTGGATGATATATACAACGAGCGTAGGTTCGAGTTTGCCTGGGAATCGATGGGGAGACAAGATCAAATTCGTTTTGGTACATTTTTATTACCAATTTCCGGCTGGCGTGGAGCACTTCCTGAATATCGTTTATTATTTCCTATTCCAAGAACTGCAGTTGATGCAAATCCAAGTTTAAAACAGAACTTGGGATATTAAAAAAACTTAAAAGGACAACTTATTTTGTACTTTGTTACAAAAGATTAGTATTTTTGAGGGGATGTATATTTATTCGATTATAATTTACAAGATCGATAAAATACATCCTCTCTTTTCTAAATCATTGATTGTCAACATAGAGAATTTAATTTTTTGAATTTTTATAGTCTAAAACCTAATAAGTATTAATTAAAATCAAATGAAAAAGTTATTGATTTTCAGCTTAATGCTGGCGACATCTGTTCTTGGTTCAGGACAGCAGCAACAAAGAACAAATCCTCCGGCTCAGAGACAACCTGATCCGAACAGAATGANCCCCGGCATGACAGAAAAATGGGATCCGGAAGTTAAAATCATACAACCGGGTGTGACTGCCAGTGATGCACCTTCCGATGCAATTGTGTTATTTAATGGGAATGATATTAATAATGAATGGACAGACAGCAGGGGAAATCCTTCAAAATGGATAGTTTCGGATGGTTCCCTGATCTGTGTCAAGGGATCCGGGGTTATAAAATCAAAAAGAAAATTTTCAAATTTCCAGTTACATATTGAATGGAAAACACCTTCTGAGGTGACCGGCGAGAGCCAGGGAAGAGGAAACAGCGGTATCTTTCTTCAGGAACTTTATGAAGTACAGGTACTTGATAGTTATAATAACCGTACTTATCGTCACGGTCAGGCAGGAAGTCTTTATAAGCAATTTGCTCCATTGGTGAATGTAAGCAGACAACCAGGTGAATGGCAATCTTATGATATTATTTATACTGCTCCGACTTTCAACAGCGATACGACCACATACTTCACTCCGCCAAGGGTAACAATTCTTCATAACGGAGCATTAATACAGAATAACGTAAGTTTAAGAGGACCAACCGAATATATCGGTATCCCTGAATATTTTATTAAGGTACATGGTCCGGGAAGCCTGGTGCTTCAGGATCATGGTAATCCTGTCGCATACAGGAATATCTGGATAAGGGAACTGTAGTAATTCTGGTTTGTTGATTAACAGATCATATTTTAAAACATCCATTTTATCCATAAAACATTGAATGCTTTTCTTAAGATGTTTTATAACAATATTGAAATCAAATTGAAATTATTATTTTTATCAATTATTTAAAACTTAAATTACCTGAAAATGAAAGAAAATTCTAAAGACATGACACGCCGGTCATTTATTGGAACTACCGGTGCTGTTGCTGCAGGGTTTACAATACTTCCAAGCTCGGTCATCAGTGGCCTTGGCAAAAGGGCACCCAGCGATAAGCTTAATATTGCTGTCGTTGGTATTGGCGGTATGGGAAACTCAAACATTAAAGCTGTTGCTCCTACAGAGAATATTGTTGCTCTCTGTGATGTTGACTGGGGATATGCCAAAAAGGTCTTTGAAGCTAATCCAAATGCAAAAGCTTACTGGGATTGGCGTAAGATGTATGACGAAATGGGAAAATCGATTGATGCTGTTATCGTAGCTACAGCTGATCATTCACATTGTGTTGCAGCATCCAATGCTATTACAATGGGCAAGCATGTATATGTTCAGAAACCTTTGACACACTCAGTTTATGAATCAAGGTTATTGACAAAGCTTGCAGCAAAATACAAAATTGCTTCACAGATGGGTAACCAGGGGTCATCAGGTGAAGGGGTTAACCTTACTACTGAATGGATACAGAATGGTGAAATTGGTGAAGTAAGAAAAGTTGAAGCATTTACCGACCGTCCAATATGGCCACAAGGACAAAACATTCCTAAAGGTGAATGGGTTCCTGAAACCCTTAACTGGGATCTTTTTATTGGCCCGGCAAAAATGCGTCCATATAGTCCGATATATACTCCATGGGCATGGAGAGGCTGGTGGGATTTCGGTACCGGAGCTCTTGGCGATATGGCTTGCCATATTCTTCACCCGGTATTCAAAGGTCTTAAATTACAGTATCCAATCAAAGTTCAGGGAAGCTCAACACTCCTGTTGACAGACAGTGCACCCAGCGCTCAGATGGTTACACTTGTTTATCCTGAAAGAGTAACACCTAAAGGAGCAAAAGTTAAACTTCCTGAAGTTACTGTTACCTGGTATGACGGTGGATTACAACCTGTTAAACCTGCAGGTTGGCCAGCTGGAAAAGACATGAATAATGCCGGTGGCGGTGTTATTTTCCACGGGACAAAAGATACTCTTATTTGCGGTTGCTATGGCAGAGACCCATGGTTATTATCTGGCCGTGTACCTGTCGTTACAAAAACAGAACGTAGAGTTGAAGGTGGAAAACACGAAATGGATTGGGTACGCGCTTGTAAAGAGAGCCCCGAAAGCAGAGTTAAAACAAAATCTGACTTTTCAGAATCCGGACCATTCAACGAAATGGTTGTTATGGGCGTTCTTGCTGTACGTCTCCAGGGCCTTAATAAAGAACTTGAATGGAACGGAGAGAGAATGGAGTTTACAAATATTGCTGCAGAAGAATCAGTAAGACTCACCATTTCAGATAATTTCACTATTATAGACGGTGATCCTAAATTCAACAGACCAAACAATAAAATAAATGCAAGAGAGTTTGCTGCTGAAATGGTTAAGCATACTTACCGTAAAGGCTTTACATTACCTGAAATGCCTGCATAGGTTTAGTGAATAAAAATTTATAATTGGTATAATCAATTTAAACTTTTAATTTTTAACTAATTATGAAGATAGTAAAAACTTTAATTTCATTTATACTTGTAGCTGTACTTGCTACATCATGCGGATCGAAAGGGAAACCGGCTAAAGAAGAAACCAAAGGCGCTGCTGCATCAGCAGACGCCGGTTGGGTTTCTCTTTTCGATGGAAAAACTACTACCGGATGGAGAGGATACGAAAAACCAACATTCCCTGAAAAAGGGTGGGAGGTTGTTGATGGTACTCTTCATTGTCTCGAAACAGGCACTGGTGAAGCAGGATTTGGCGGAGATGTAATCTACGATAAAAAATTCAGCAATTTTCAACTGTCGCTTGAATGGAAGATAGGTACTGGAGGTAACAGTGGCATTTTTATACTTGCCCAGGAGATACCAAACGAACCTATTTACAAATCAGCACCTGAAATGCAGATCCTTGATAATGACAAGCATCCTGATGCAATGCTTGGAGTCGACGGAAATCGTAAGGCAGGTTCATTATATGACCTGATTCCTGCAAAACCCCAGAATACCAAACCGGCAGGTGAATGGAACCAGGTTGAAATACTTTCATACCAGGGTACCGTTGTCTTCAAATCAAATGGTGTTAATGTTGTTGAGTTCCATTTATGGACCGATGACTGGAAGAAGATGATAACAAATTCCAAATTCAAAGACTTTGAGTGGTTTCTGAATACGGCCAAAGAGGGTTATATTGGACTCCAGGATCATGGAAGTGATGCATGGTTCCGAAATATCAAGATTAAGGAACTATAATCTGATTTAATGTATTAAAAAAGGCTGACTTTTACCGTCAGCCTTTTTTTTATAATGAGCCCTTTAATCCGATTTCTGCTGCAACCTTTCGCATTCCCATTATGCAATCGGTAATAAGATCATCAAGACTTACTCCAAGCATTTCAGCTCCTTTTTCAATAACTGAACGGTTAACTCCGGCTGCGAATTTCCTGTCATTCCATTTTTTCTTTACCGATCTTGCCTCCATATCAAGAACGCTTTTTGATGGCCTTACCAGAGCACTCGTTGCCACAAGACCTGTAAGCTCATCAATTGCATAAATAGTCTTCTCAAGCCTGGTGATGGGCTCTACATCAGTTGCCAGACCCCAGCCATGACTCAATACCGCTCTGATGTACTCTTCAGGCCAATTATTCTCTTTAAGAATTTTTTCGGTCATAATGCAATGCTGATCGGGATACATCTCATAATCAAGATCGTGTATTAACCCGATTATCCCCCACATTTCTTCGTTTTCACCATATTTTAAAGCCATATACCTCATAACGCCTTCTACCGACAGCGCATGTTTTAACAGACTTTCAGATTGATTATATTTTTTGAACAGATCAAATGCCTGTTCACGGGTTGGAATTATGGATGCCATATAAATATTAAAGGTTTATAATTGTTTAGAAAAATATTTTTTGAATAACATTAATGCCGGATCTTTATTACCGGTATACTCTTTTTAATTGAGCGGGCAATGATATTTAAATAGTAAAGGGATGGTACTAATCTTACATCACCATCATCTATAGTAATAACATTTTCACCTTTAATAATATTCTTATTAACGGTGTAAAGAGTTTTACCCGAAACACTGACCAGAGTGATCCGGATTATATCAGTAACCGGTGAAATAATGACAATATTCAGTTGATCAGTAAAGGGATTTGGAAACACAAGCAAAGGCTCATCTATTACATTGTTTTCAATGCTCATTTTTAATGTATCATTCGAAAGGTAATCATCATTGTTGTTATAGCTGAATACCTTAATATTATAAATACCGTACTTCGAAAGGTTTGCTTTGATGCTGAATGTCACATTGACGGGATCAGGTTTTGGTAAAAGTTTAATTTCAAAAAATTGTGTTACCGGCGAAAGATTATTTATTGTGTAGGCTAAATAGAAACCATTAATGGTGTCGTGGCCGACATTAAGTACATTTATTGAAATCTGTTCATTACCAATCTGGTCATTTTGTACGGGGGACACTATTTTTGCAATTTCAATATCTCTCTGGATAAAGCTTACTGATGCAGCAGCTGAAAAGTCTATCAGGTCAATCCATGCAGCATCAGCACCAACATATGTATTAGCGTCCTTGGTATAAATCCATTCCATTTTATTTATACCTTCAGGAACAGGAATAGCTTTTTTTTGCCAGCCTGTTTCTCCCGATGCTTTGAAGATCTCTTTATCATTGAGGCGGAATTCTAAGAAGTCAAAATTCAGCTCGGAAGAGACTTTATAATAAAACTTTATTGAATCTGCCTGCGGAAAGATGGCTCTGATCTCCAGTTTTGTGGATCCGTTGTGANCGATTGTCCCTGACCTTGCTGACAAATTGCCTTCATATGAACCTGCCTGGGTTATAGTCCATGGAACAGGACTTACATTTATCCATGGAAAGACGTTAAATGAGGATGATTCAAAACTCTCCCTTATCCTGCCTACCCTGAATGAAAAATTCTTATCAACAATGTAAGGATTACAGTCCAGGGAAAAGAATATGGATATTAATGTTCCAATAGCCGCATTGTCAGATAATTTTACCGGTATAACAATTTCGGTTGTACTGCCAAATTGAATAAGGCCCGATTTAACATTGGCTGTATCCGGAAATGAAATCTCTCCATTGGCGGTTGAAATTTTAAATTGCCCTGAAGTATTGCTGCTTCCCAGGTTTCTCACCTGGAAAATAAGATTTATTGATTCACCCGGATCAGCAATATAGTTTTTATTTCCTCCGGGTTGTGAGTCGTCAATAGTGCAGCTTAAAATTTCAAGTTTAGGGGCATGGCTGGTTATATTGATATTATAATGTTTTTCTGAAATAAGATCACTAAGGATCAATTCGAAGGAAATGATCTCATTATCAGGTACAAGGTTTGAAAGTGCAATACTGAATTTGTCAGAAAGGACAATTTCTGATCCTGCAGGGACATTTCCAACAGATACAGAACTCTGATTTATCGTTACCCATGGGGAAGTTGATGATAATTTGGCAGTGACACCTTCGGCATCGGTCAGCCCCAGATTGGCTATAGTAAGTTCAAGGACAAATGTTTCTCCAAAATCAGCCAGCCCGTTTTGATTCCCTGCATTGTCATTTATTTTGGTTTTGGTGAGATTAAGGAACCCTTCATTAATTTTCGAAATATAAATGGTCTTAATAACCGGGATCCTGTTCTGACCTGTTATTACAACAAGACAGGAATCATCTGATATACCAGGAAGATCAAGAGTTACTGATCCTGACTGGCTGGAATAGGAGGCATCCCATAGAGTGTCAAAATGTGAAATGGCAATATATGAAAATGGTACTGAGTTTATTGTCAGTGTTTTTATTCCATTAGGGAGAGTATCGGGAAGAGCAATATTAAAAGAATCAGGTCGGCCAATTATAGGTACAATACTTGGATCGCCAACAAGGTTATATGTTTCCCAGTAATACTTCTTATATGTTGAAGTGCTTGAACTCACCGCAAGATTCCCTGCATAAATTACTTGTCCCATAGTGATATACCAGTCACCCGGCAGCTCACTATGAGTGTGGAACAACCGGTCATAAGCGCCTAATCCGGTATTCATATAAGTCGGACTGACTTTAGGGTCGCCAAGACCTACTGCCCAGTAAAAATCCTCATCCCAGTACGAATCATTCGAACAACCTATAAACCCTATTGCACCTTTTTCACTGGCAAGAACCATCTTATTTCCCAGCGAGGTAATATTGAATTGCGAGGTAAGGCATGCATTACTTATAATAAAAGGATACATATTCTTATTTGTAAGATTTGCTACATCATTGACATTAATTTCAAGGTGCTGCCAAATGTCTGCTAATCCGTGTCCTGTATAGTTAATAAATGAAGTCCCCTTATTAATAAGCTTAATTACTGAATCTTTTGGTGAAGTATATGGCGAAGAATAATAGAAATGCTGTTCATTGATTTTGTTTGCGGTTGTCAGATAGTTTTCAACTGCGTATTTGACCTGTCCATTCATAAAGTCTTTATGGTCAATATCTGAACCTGTGGTGGCTAAAGCATTCGAATAAAATTTATTAGCAGTCGAAAATTCAAATTTTTCATATTGAATTATTTTCTCAACCACCGATTTTAATTCTGTTGTGTCTGCAACAGGCAAACGTCCGATAAACATTTCAGGAATATAGTCTCCGTTACCGTCAAATTCACCGTAATACATATCTGTGACGTTCCCGGTTCCGTAATACGGCACCTTTGTTACATCCCCGATAATTAAAAGATATTCCGGTGGCGGGTCGCCAGCGGATGATGCATGATAAATCTTTGATAATGTATCTTTTATCTGGGTATATGTAGTCCCGGCATATTTAGCCCCAACAGTAAGTACTTTAAGATTAAAGCCTTTTTGTGTTTTCCATTTTAGGAACGGTTGAAGAAGCTTTAAAAAAGCTGTGTCAGTCAGGATTATCATTTTTACCGGTTTATCGGAATACCCTGTAATCAGGTCTCCCGTAATATAATTCAATACACCTTTGCTGAGTGATTCTGTAAAAAGTGCTGATTCGGGGTATGATGATTTTGAAATGATACCTCCCGGCTGAGAAAATGTTATCTCAATCTTCATTGAAGTGATTACCTCAATGAGGTTAGATTTGGGGTTATATCTCAAAGGTGAAATAATCAGGTTGGCAAGTCTCTTGTTTCTAACGGTTCCCAATGGTTCAATTGTCACAGTGTCTGATTTAATCAATCCTCTGGATTTGTAAAGCGCTTTATCATAAGCAAATGCCGGCTTATTATCCTGAACTCTTTTTGTTTCACTTTCCTGAGAAGGAAAAAGTACTCCCTCTATTTTGTCTACGGATGGTTTTAGTTTTGTCGATTTTACTTCTGAAATCCTTATCTGATAAGAGCTGTTCCCGGGCAATGTGATTAAACGGCTTAATACAGGCAGTTCAGGTTTTCCCGGGTTCGAGGTTGAAGTATGACCAGGAATTAAAATACGGTAAAATGATCCATTCTCATTGGTGATATTTTCAATGTCAAGTTCTGATATTGAATAGTTAATTATAAGGGATTGTTCACCGGTAATAACATCACCCTTCTGCAAATCACCGTTAAAATGGTATTTGTGAATTTTTCCTGCCTGTCCACCTGATGATGCTGATAAAAGCAGAAAAACCGCTAATAAAATAGCCTGTTTATCTTTCCCTAAACGCATCAATGTTAATTAATTAACGCGATACCCTAAATTCTGACGGCAAGTTATTAAAAATTCAATATATTATTGAAGAGAGTACAATAAATTTGATTAAAGTAATAAGATTCGTACTTTTATGTAAGGTTTTGTTATGTTAATGTGTCAAATTGCCATGAAAAGATTCTCAACATTTTTTGCTTTGTTTTTTTTGTATTCAGGGACATGGCCAGTTGAATAAATATTGAGGATATACTTGTAATGGGTATCAGAACAGAATAATTTTCTATATTGTGAACTTTTATATTTAAGAATATGGCAAAAGAGAAATCGAGGAAGTTTTTTAGTATAATTGTTACTCAAATACTATTTGTTATGGCCATTCCAGTATTTTCCCAGGAGATGCCTGATTATGACAAAGTTAATACTTCAGCAGGAGTTGTTGAAATGCACTTTATCGGGCATGGATCTCTTATGTTCAAAGTGAACGGTTTTGTTATTTATATCGATCCTGTCCGGAGTTCAGGAAAATATGATTTTCTTCCGAAAGCCGACATTATTCTTGTTACGCATGAGCATAGCGATCATCTTGATGCTAACTTAATTAATGACCTGAAGAAGCCGGGAACCCTGTTGTTTTGCAATGAAAACTCTACTGCAACAGTTTCATGGGGAATGGTTATGAAAGCCGGAGACAGGCAGGAAATTAATAACATAATTATTGAAGCCGTACCAGCTTATAATATTGTTAATGAGCGTTCAAAAGGTCAACCATTCCATCCAAAAGGATCTGGTATAGGTTTTATCCTGACTATTGGGGATAAAAAATTCTATGTCGCCGGTGATACTGAAAATACTCCCGAAATGAAAGCTCTCAAAAATATTGATGTTGCTTTTCTTCCAATGAATCTTCCATACACAATGACACCGGAAATGGTTGCTGATGCAGCTAAATCATTTAAACCAAAAATATTATATCCATATCATTATGGCGATACCAAAGCTGAAACTCTTGTAACTCTTTTAAAAGATACAGGTATTGAAGTAAGAATCAGAAACTTAAAATAAATTTTTAAATATGAAGAGAATAGACAGAAGAGGATTCCTCAGAACAGGAATCACTGGTGCAGCAGGTATGATGGCGCTATCTCCTGCAATGATAAAAGCAACTGAATCATCCCAGGAAAGAAATATAATTTACCGCACTCTGGGTAAGACAGGCCTTAAAATACCGGTAATTAGCTTTGGTGTCATGCGGGCTGACAATGCAAACCTTTGTAAGGCTGCTTATGAAAAAGGAATTACTCTTTTTGATACGGCTAATGGTTATCAGAATGGGAATAATGAAATCATGCTTGGCAATCTTTTTGCATCCGTTCCACGAAAATCATTCATACTTGCAACAAAAGTGAAACCAGACCGTGACAGGGATGGCAAACCGAATGCACAGACAAGCCCGGAAGCTTTTCTTACAAAATTTAATGAAAGCCTTTCACGACTAAAGATGGATTATGTTGATATTCTTTACGTTCATGATATTAGCACTCCGGAACTCCTAGAATATAAGCCTATCATTAATACAGTTAAAAAACTTAAAAAAGATGGTAAAGTAAGATTTGTGGGTTTTTCGGCTCACAGGAATGAACCCGAAGTAATAAATGCTGCTGCTGATACTGATAACTGGGACGTTATACTTACATCATACAATTTTAAACAGGGATATACCACCGAGATGAATAGTGCCATTAAGAAAGCTGCAGCAGCCGGAATTGGTATTGTAGCTATGAAGACAATGGCAGGTGGTGGTTTCCTTGATAAAGAAAGAACTAAACCTATTAACTCAACAGCAGCAATCAAGTGGGCCCTCTCAAATCCCGATGTAACAACTGCGATACCAGGAATGACAGCTTTTGATCATCTCGATCTTAATTTGAAAATTCTGGAGGATATTACTATTAATGAACAGGAAAAGAAAGATCTGATTCTTGCAAACGCTGAAACAGGATTATATTGCTCCGGTTGCAGAAATTGTATCCCTTCCTGTCCAAAAAACCTTCCTGTCCCTGATCTGATGAGAGCATTTATGTACGCTCATGGTTACTCTAATCCATTAATGGCGTCTTCATTGCTCAGCGAGCTTGGAACTACATCTGATCCGTGCAAAGACTGCAATGTATGTACGGTGAATTGTACAAAATCGTTTAATGTAAGGGAAAAGATAGCTGACATCTCGAGGCTGGTTAATGTACCTGCTGACTTTCTGGCTTGAGTGAATAATAAAAACGGGAATAATTTATGATTAATAAAAGGATTCTTGCCGGAATGATGTTAATACTTCTTTCCGGATTTGCTGTTGCACAGGATTTTGCGTTTCCAAACCTTGAAGGTTATAAGAAAATTACAAAATATCCGGTTTACTTACCTGATAACCTGTGGGATTTTATCAATGGCGCGGCAGATACATATCTTGCATTAGGATTTGTTGATTTGCATGTCGCTGAGTATAAAAAGGGCAAAGATGTCATAAAACTTGAAGTTTACCGGCAAAGCGATAATACAATGGCATTTGGCATATATTCATCTGAACGTTCTCCATCATTCAGATTTTTGAACCTGGGGGCGCAAGGGTATATTGCCGATGGGTCAATTAACTACTTTAAAGGAGACTTTTATGTTAAGATCAGAACATTTTCAACAAAAGAAAAGGTTCTCCATTCTGCTGAATCTCTTGCTGTAAAAGTTGCAGGATCACTTGAAGGTGAAGCAGTAATGCCTGCTGTTCTCTCTCAATTTCCTCCTGAAGGTAAAAAACAAAATGAGGAAACATTTATAAATGAAAGCGTTCTGGGACATATGTTTTTAAACAGAGCATTTAAAGCTGTTTATGAGGTTGGAACCGATAATTTTTCAATTTTTATAATAGATAATAAATCGGAGGAAGAGACCTGGAAAACAGCAGAATTATACCTTAAATCTGCGGGAATAGAGGCAGTAGAATCGGCGAATGCTAAATATGTTTTAAACGACGGCTATAACGGTACAATATTTCTGGCCTGGAAAAATGAAAGAATTGTATTAATATCAGGACTTTCAAAAGATCAGGCAGAAGTTGCTGATAAGTATACCTCAGAGATTCTGAAATAAGTAAATATAATATTCGCCCTATTTCAGCCTAATACAGGTACCTGTGACACTCTGAACAGTTGGCTTCTTTCCAGGCAGTTCCAATGTCAATGGGATGTTGAAATGCAAGTGTATCCCTGACGTTTGTAAACTGCATCATACCTGGCTTACCCTGGCCGACAATTGTATGGCAGAGATTACAGTCGCGGGTAATTGTCCGTCCTGTTTCAGATTTAAAAGCATCATTATGGCACCTGAAACATCCGTCAGACTCAAGGTGCCCTATATGTTCGGGATATGCATCGTATGTAACCTTCATTCCCGGGAAAGTGTTTTGGCTGAATGCTTTCTGGATATTTGAAACAGATTTACTTATTAGGTCACTATTCTGAGTATATAAATCCTTATGTCCTTCTTTGTAGAAATTAATAATCTGGTCTTTTATCGAAAGCAATGCTGTATCCCTGTCAGTGAAAGTTTGTTTTAAAACATCCATAGATACTTTTTTAATGAAAGGTATTTCTTTTGAGACTTCTCCGGTAAGCATGGCTTTATCAAAATATACCGGAGGGGAGCTGTAATTATGCGAAGGCCGGTTATGACAATCAATACAATCCATTGTTCTTGCCGGAACTGCTGCTATCACACTATCTTCTACCGGATTGTCAGGATTCCTGTATATTGTAACCTCTCCTGTCGACTTGTTTGTATATTTAACGAATGTAATATTCTCCCTCTTGTCATTATCTGAAATATATTCAATATTTACTTCAGGATTTATATGCCAGTGGATCCCTTCCTTTAAACCAAGACCCATATATTCGGGACCTGTTTTCATCTGCAGCGTAATATCCCACTCAGAGTTCAGGGAATCAGTAAGGAAATATTTATTTGTTTCAAGGCTCCTGGCATAAAATTTCTGGGGCCAGTGACATTTTTCACATGTTTCTCTGGCCGGACGAAGATCATGAAGTGGTGTTTCAATAGGCCTTGGATAATTATTTGCAAGAACAGCATAAACCTGTTGCAAACCCGACAACTTCGATTTTACATACCAGGATGCTCCTGAACCTACATGACATTCGACACATAAAACATTGGCATGCGGTGAATTTTGGTAGCCGGTATATTCCGGTTCCATGACTTTGTGACATAACATTCCACAAAACTCAACTGATTCAGTAAGATGAAAGGCTTCAAAGCTCCCATATGTGGAAAAGAACAGGACAACAATAGTCGTCACCGTGAAAATGACAAAAGCATTCCTGTGCCTTGGATTATTAAGATCAACAACAGGCAGACGCTTCTTTTCAATCTCCGAAGAGCTTTTTACTCTTTTCCTGGCCAGGATCATCCCAACCGGAATCATAATTAATCCTAATATTAAAAATCCGGGAAGAATAATATAAATAAACAGACCAAGATTAGTACTGTTTTTTTCAAAAATTGTCGAAAAGATGAACAATAATATAATCAGCAACAGGTTAATTACTGCTATAATTGAACCAATTATTGTAATCCAGTTTTTGGATGTTGGCGGTAATTTCATGAGTAGTGGTTTTAACGGTTCATTTTTGTAAATATAAAATAATTAATGAATTATTTATAATGAACTTCTAAAGTTCTTTCCTGTTTTGTGATGCAGTAACAACTTTAATAAACCGGTAATTTTTAACGAAGAGCTTCAAATGATTCAGGCTTCCTGATCTAATTTGCCTGATATCAGATGTTTAAGTTCACTGTATGAATTGACAACCGGCAAATCTTTATGATCATTAATTACATTAGGCGGGGGACAGTACAGAATACCGAGTTCTGCTTTTCTGAGCATTGCAATATCATTATAAGAGTCGCCAATGGCAATCACTTTAAAATTAAGGCTTTGCAGCGCTTCAACAACTTTCCTTTTACCATCCTGCTGGCGCAGGTTATAACCTGTAATATTGCCCTGATTATCAATTGTAAGGTGATTACAGAACAGGGTGGGTCGTCCCATCTGTTCGAGAAGGGGACCTGCAAATTCTTTATAAGTATCTGAAACTATGATCAACTGGGTTTGTTTACGAAGCCAGTCAAGAAATTCCGTTGCACCCGGGAGCGGATTTATTGAAGAGATTACTTTTCGGATGTCATGGATAGTAAGCTTGTTTTCACTCAGTATTTCAAGTCTTCGTTTCATAAGAACATTATAATCACTAATGTCGCGGGTGGTCAGCTTTAACTCATCAATTCCAGTCTTCGCTGCAACATTGATCCATATTTCAGGAACAAATACTCCTTCAAGGTCGGAACATACTATATACATACTAATCTGTTTATGCTTGTTTGTTTTGGTGCAAGATATAATTCTTCAGCTTGTTATAATCGTTATCAATAGTTATAAATTCTTCTTCTTTAGATCCGATTTCTGACAAGGCATAATGGAGTGCAGGTTGAAAATATAGAATTTTCATAATCTCATCCTGAAATTTTGAAGGGTGAGCTGTCTCAAGCGATATGCAAATACTTTTTTCAAGGGGATATTGATTTAGATACATTTGCAATCCATTCCATGCAACTGCCCCGTGAGGTTCAAGCAAAAGTCCGAATTGATGATAGCAATTTGCAATAGTTTCCCTTGTCGTCTCATCAGAAACACTTACCCCAAAAAAGTCATTCCTCATCCTTTCAATGTCAGGTTTTTTTGAAATGACACCGGCTTCGTTCATAATTCCTCCGTAAAGAGCAACGATACGAGCCATGTTACTGGGATGTCCTACATTCATTGCACTGGAAATACAGTTAATTGAAGGTGTGATGGTTTTGTAATTACCGGAATGCAGATAAACAGGAACTTCATTATTATTATTTGTCGAAATAATGAATCTTTTCACAGGCAGACCCATCTCGCGGGCAATCACTCCACCCATAAGATTTCCAAAATTACCTGAAGGAACACTGAAAATCACAGGGTCATCTGCTCTGCCCGAAAGTTTAGCCCAGGCATAGAAGTAATAAACCGATTGAGGAAGCAACCGTCCTATATTTATGGAATTTGCTGATGAGAGGGGAATGTGTGAAAGAAGAGGATCACGAAAAGCAGTTTTTACAAGCTTCTGGCAATCATCAAACTTGCCCTCAACAGCTAACACACTGACATTTTCTTTCAGTGTCGTCATCTGCTTCCTTTGTATTTCCGTAACTTCTCCGGCTGGAAAAAGTATAATTACATTTATGTTTTCTAACCCGTAAAATGCATTTGCAACAGCACTTCCGGTATCTCCCGATGTGGCGGTAAGTATTGTTAATTTTCTGTTTTCTGAAGCAAGGAAATACTGCATAAGTCTTCCCATAATACGTGCTGCGAAATCCTTAAAGGATGCTGTTGGTCCCTGGTCAAGACGCATCACATAATTACGGTCATATACTTCTTCAAGGGGTACTGCAAAGTTGTATGAATCGCGGCAAATATTCAAAAGGATATTTGCTTCAACTTCATTTCCGATTATTTTCGCAAGGACAGAAAAAGCAATTTCAAAATACTCTTTTGAAGCAAAATTTTCAAGTTCATCTTTCGTTATCTTAGGAATATCCAGGGGAAGATACAATCCTCCGTCGTGGGCAAGACCATTNAGAAGAGCTTCACGAAAAGAGANTTCCGGAGACCTTAGATTTGTGGAATAATATTTTATTGGTATGTTTTTCAATTCCAATGGAATTTTAACTTTTAACAAAGACANTCTACCTTCTCCGCTCTACGCTCTCCTCTCAATGCTCACACATTTACAACCCTCATCAGATCAGCAAAAACTCCTGCAGCAGTAACTTCTGCACCTGCGCCGTAACCCTTAATAACCATTGGCAGTTCGNGATACCGGTCAGTCGTAAGCAGTACAATGTTATTACTTCCGGCAAGGTCAAATGAAGGATGAGACTTATCGACTGTTATCAATTCGACTTTTGCCTTACCCTGATCAAGCGTAGCAAGGAATCTCCACTTTTTTTTCTCCTTCACAAGCTGCTTCCTTTTTTGTTCGAATTCATCGTCGTATTTTCTAATCTTTTCAAAAAAATCTTCAAGGCTCCCATTAAAACATTCTTCCGGCAGGAAACTTTTTACCATGACGTCCTCTTTTTCAATCGGGAAGCCGGCTTCACGAGATAATATAAGTATCTTTCTAACTACATCGGTACCATTTAGATCAATTCTCGGATCAGGTTCTGAAAATCCTTTTTCCTTTGCCTTTTTGATAGCTGAGCTTAACGGTACATCGGGACTTATCTCATTGAAAATAAAGTTCAGTGTACCTGAAAGTACAGCCTCAATTTTATGAATCTTGTCTCCGCTCAGAACAAGGTCGCTGATAGTTTTTATAATCGGTAGCCCAGCTCCCACGGTCGTTTCGTACATGAATCTTATGCTTCTTTCATTTGCGATGCTCTTAAGTTTTTGATAATAAGTGTAATCTGATGAGCATGCAATTTTATTTGCAGTAACTACTGAGACATAGCCTGAAAGAATCTGGCTGTATCTCATTGCGACCTGCTCATCAGCAGTACAATCGATGAATATAGAATTTCTGAGATTCATCAGGATCATCTGTTCAATGAACTTGTCAATATCTCCTTTTTCTCCTGATGCTTTGAGTATTTCCCTGTAATTATCAAATGGTATGTCTTTTTTGCCGGTGACCATCTTTCTGGAGTTGGTCACTCCCATAAGATGAACCTTTAACCCATGTTCTTTTAAAAGTGTTTCCTGTTGCTTTTCAATTTGTTTTAGCAAGCTTGTACCNACTAAGCCAGTGCCTGCAACAAAAAGAAACATCTCTTTATACCTTGAGAGGAAAAAGCCATCATGGATACCATTGAGCGCTTTTTTTAAACTTTCATTCTTTATTACAACAGAAATATTGAGCTCGGAAGAACCTTGTGCAGTTGCTATAACATTTATCCCGTTTCTTGCAAGCGACCTGAAAAGGGTTGCTGAAATACCGGGTGTGTTTTTCATCTTTTCACCTACAATGGCTATAATAGATAAATTCCTTTCAATCTTGATATTGAGCTCATTATTAATATCGATTTCGCGTCTGAATTCCTCTGAGAGGGCTTTAACGGCTAATCCCGAGCTGGATGGAATTACTGCAAAGGTTATTGAATATTCTGAAGATGCCTGTGTGATAAGTACTATGTTAATATCATTTTTTGCAAGAGCTCCAAAGAGTCTCATTGAAGTTCCTGTAACTCCTACCATTGCAGTACCCTGCAGAGTGATAAGATCGATTTGATCGATTGACGAAATTCCTTTAATGGGGCTTCGACCTTCTTCTGTGGATATGTTACTTATGATAGTACCTTTCGAACTGAGATTAAAAGAGTTTAGAACAGCTACCGGAATGTTTTTCCTGTAAACCGGNCGCAGGGTAGGAGTATAGATCACTTTTGCACCGAAATGTGAAAGTTCAATAGCTTCAGAATATGTCAGGTTTTCTATAGCATAAGCCTTTTCGACTTTTCTGGGATCAGCAGTCATAAACCCGTCAACATCAGTCCATATCTCGAGTACTTCAGCATTTAGTGCAGAGGCAATCAATGCAGCAGTATAATCTGATCCTCCTCTTCCAAGGGTGGTAGGATCATTATTGATGGTGCTCGCAATATACCCCGGAACAATTACCAACCCATTTTCACATCCAACTTTTTCTATTATTAGCGCTTCTGTAAGATTCTGATCAACAATGGCGTTGCCAAATTTATCATCTGTTTTAATAAATTCGCGGGAATCAAGCAGGGTAGCATTATCAAACAGATTGCTTATGATAAGAGAAGAGAGCCTTTCACCAAAGCCTGACACCTGGTCATTTGCATGCCGGCTAAGCTCACGGAGCAGGTAAATTCCATTGAGTGTTTCAATTAGTTCATCAAAAAGACCATCAATAGTTTTCAGAACTGACTCCTGCTTTACCTGATTAGATATTAAGTTCCTGGTGTAATCTTTATGCTTGTAAATCAACTTATTGAGCATCTCCTTGTACTCTTCTTTTCTTTGTGAAGCTGATAAGCTCACCTGATTAAGCTGATCGGTAACACCATGAAATGCTGATATAACAACCACAGCCGGGAAAGATGCAGATTCAATTATCTTCTTTACAACCCTTATCCTTTCAGGGGTTCCGACTGACGAACCACCAAATTTCAGAACTTTCATAGTCAGATTTTATTGAATAAAAAAAATGCATCAAAAAGATGCATTTAGTACAAAAATAACAATAATCGCCTGATAATGGAAATCAGGTTAATATTATTAATGTTTTTGGCTCGATTAATATATGAAAATCATAATATATGATAAAATATTAATGGATTTATACCAGTACTAGATTTGATTTAACTTGAAGCTGCCTTCTCGAGCCTTTTCAGTATTGAGAATATGAATGTTGCAGAAACAAGGCAACAAACGATAAATACTAACCATAAGGTACTTAATGCAACTTTGTCCCACAATAATGTTCCGATAAACAATAGCTTATTACCTACAGC